>Ga0316232_1000220_pt1 | contig 97807 bp, 84 predicted proteins | sample TBHtaG_FD_206006 | JGI IMG/M metagenome (GOLD analysis project Ga0316232, IMG submission 206006) | Freshwater microbial communities from Trout Bog Lake, Wisconsin, USA - TBH18025_13 | ecosystem: Environmental > Aquatic > Freshwater > Lake > Hypolimnion/Profundal zone | place: USA: Wisconsin...
GCCCGCTTGTTGAGTGGTGCGAAGGTGATGGCTTCAACCTCATCGCGACGCGCCATCTCAATGGCATATGCAAGCGTATCTCCGGTGAGTTTACCTGATTCCGCCGAGGTCTTACCGCGCTCGAATCTTGAAGGATCTACATTGCCGAGATCGATTAGAGGCACGGCGCTGGATGACCAGTCGATAGCCGCCGTGTTTGGAACTTTCACCCAGCTTACCTTTACGCCAGCATCGCGCATCCCGAGTTCCAGCACGCGAGCATCGCCTACCACCACGAGACGCGCAACGTCATTCAGGCGTTTGCCATGGAGGACGTTTGCGACTAATTCCGGGCCGATGCCGGTGCAATCTCCCATCAGCAGAGCGATACGGGGACGGGGATCATTGATGCTATTGGTGGACAGATTTTCCATCTTTACTTACTCCTTTGTTGACAGCCTTCGGAAACGATTAGCGCCTGCTTCAATGCTTCACTCTTACTTGTCGTGTGGCCCACATCCGCATTCCTTTGGCGAATATGGGGTGGGCTCGGCTGTCGAACAACTCAGCTTTCCGGAACCGCGACCGCAGCTAACTGCGGAACCTTTCCTGCGTCAAGGTTCTCCCGATACTTCTTCCATGCAACTTGATCAAAATCTCCATCCCATTTGGCGACCACGACCGCGGCGACCGCGTTGCCGACCGTATTGACGATGGAACGTCCCTGGGACATGAAGCGGTCAATGCCAAGCAGTAGAGCGAGTCCTTCGACAGGCAGGCCACTGGCGACAACCGTAGCGGCAAGCGCCGCGAAAGCGCCTCCGGTGACACCGGCTGCACCCTTCGAGGTAAACAGCATGAGGACAAACATCGTGATCTGCTGCCGAATATCCAGATGGATGCCATACACCTGCGCGATAAACAGACAACTCATCGGTATGGTTATCGCCACGCCATCCAAGTTGAACGAGTAGCCTGTTGGGATAACAAGTCCGAGGGTGGTACGCGAAATGCCCGAGGCTTCCAATTTCTGCATCATGCCCGGAATCGCAGTCTCGGAAGACGATGTGGCAATCACCACCAGCAACTCTTCTTTGAGGCGTCCCATGATGTCGAGAATTCGCACGCCACAGAGTCTGCACACTATTCCGAACCCCACGAACATCAGCACGGCCAACGTGATCCACGCGGTTCCTACAAACATTCCAAGAGCGTAAAGCGTGCGGATGCCGAAGCGTCCGACGGTGAATCCCAGTGCACCGAAGGCGCCAATCGGAGCAACCATGACGATGATGTTCACAACTCCGAAAACCAGGCTTATACAGCGCTCCATCCCTTGGCGGATCGCGATGCCAGCATCGCCGAGACGTAACAGCGCCGCACCGACCAACAATGCGATGACGAGTACCTGTAACACGCTTTCGTGAACGAAAGCGCCGAACAGATTGTCAGGAACCATGGCGAACAGGAACGCGGACAATGACTGGGCGTGGGCGGATGCATATTGCGCGGTCGCGGCAACCTGCGTCCCCGAGGGGCGCTGGACGGAGGCGCCGAAGTGAACTGCATTGCCGACGAGGGTGCCCATAATGAGCGCAATGGTGGTAATGACCTCGAAGTAGATCAGCGTCTTCAGTCCAATTCGTCCGACCTTGCGCATATCGCCGACCTGGGCCACACCGGTGGCAACCACCAGGAAGATCAGCGGAGTGATGCTCAGCTTGATGAGATTGATGAATCCGTCGGCTAGGGGCTTGAGGGCAATACCAGTCTGAGGCCAGATGGCACCTACAGCCGCTCCGGCAGCCGCTGCTACGAGGACCTGAATGTATCCTCTGCGCCATAGCGGCTTGGAGGACTGGGACGAGTGTGAAGAATGCGCGTCTAGCTTCATGGAACGACCTTATATGGTTGAAGTGTCTGACAGTAGCTGATCGATCAATAAACTATAGTACCGGTCTGGGCAACACCTTCGGGATGCTGCCGCGACCCAGCAAACACATCCCGAAGCTCTACAGGTGCTTGTCTTATACGGTGAGCGCTGCGGCCAACCTTGCCATATCGGGTTCTTTCTCCAGTGATCTCACAAGTTGGATAATCGCCTCCGCCTTCTTTGTGGGCCACTTTGCGAATTCAGCGCCGCCGCGGAACTTCTCCGCAGCTTCGTCGTACGACATCGGGTTCGAGGGACTTCCCTTCGCCATGGTAGCGTCTCCCGAAATAACCTTACCGTTCTTCAAATGAATCTTGATAAGACTGGTCATCTTGTCGAAACCAGCGGCTTCCGCCTCGGGATCCACATAGAAGTTCACACGCTTGATCCACTCCTGGACGTCAGGACGGTTCACGGTCTCGTCGGTAAACTGTGCCACTCCGGCTTTGCGCTCCAACAGAAGAATGGCGAGAGCAAATTCCATACTGAACTTTGCCTGCAATCCGTTTGTCGGATGATGGTGCAGCAGCGTCGTAGTCATCTTGGAGTTTGCGCCGCAATCGATCTTTTCGACATCGGCTGGTTGCACGTCGTTTTGCTTGACCAGCGTCAGGAAAGTCCACATCGCCGGATGATTCAGCGATCCGCACGGAAATGGCTTGATCGAAATCCCTGGCGAGACAAATGTCCAGGGCTTCCCTAGCTTGTTCATAATTGCGTTGTTGTCGTATCCGCCTCCGGCAGCGTTGAACCAACCGAACTGTGCCTCAAGAATGTTGGGCGCAGCCGTCCAACCCAGGCCTGCGAGATCAGCGGCAACCGTGCCGTTTTCAGCCGCGTGACCGGCCTGAAATGGCTTGGTCATCGAGCCGAAATTCTCGCGCAATCCCCCAGCCTCAGCACCCACAATGCCGAGCGCATACGCAGTTTGCTGAGCGTTGAGGCCACGCATTTTGGCGCACGCCGTGGCGCTGCCAAATGATCCGGAAGTTCCGGTGGAGTGGAAGCCGTCGCCGTAATGACGCGGATTGATTGCCTCGGCAATCTTGCATTCCACTTCGACGCCGACGTTATATGCCAGCAATAAGTCTTTCCCAGAACGTCGTCCAATTTCGCTGAGTGCGAAGACCGGAGGCAGCACAGGCACGGTAGGATGGGTGAGCAACCCGTAAACCCTATCTGGAAGCACGGCTAGTTGGGTGTCGTCAAAATCATCTGCGTGAATCCACACGCCATTGGCGAACGCCGCGAAGCGCGGTGCGGATTTCAGGTTGGTTCCGATGACGCTGGCCTTTCCGTTTGAGCCGAGCGACCGGACATACTCAAGCACTGCATGACGGTGTTCAGAAGCCGATCCGGCCAATGCATTACCCAAGCCATCGAGGATAGATTTCTTCCCGAGTTCGAGGACTTCGGGCGGGATGTCCGCATAAGTGGAGTTCACAATGAACTCGCAGACGTACTTGGTGAGGCCAGGCGCCCCGGCCTTTGGAACCGAAGCCTTAGGCTTCGCGACTTCTTTCGTTTGAGCGTTGACGACTGTAGCGCCTTTTGTAACCGCGAGACCAGCTAATACCAATGACGATTTGACGAAATCGCGACGTATCATTCCAATATCCTCCAAGTAGTCGGGCTTGCAACCAACCAAGGGCCGGAGTTGCCACAGAGAAACTCCGGCCCACATCCTGGTCAGCAGATCAGAATAGCGAAAGCATTCTACAGGGCGTCACAGACCGCCTCTGTCAGTTGAACAGTGGTGGCCGCTCCCCCCAGGTCGGGCGTGGAGACGGTTCCCGAGGCTGTGACCTTTTCCACCGCTGCCATCAGGCGAGCTGCTGCTTCTTTTTCGCCGAGGTGCTCGAGCATCATCGACGCCGTCCAAAACGCGCCAATCGGATTCGCGATGCCCTTGCCCATGATGTCGAAGGCCGAGCCGTGGATTGGTTCGAACATCGACGGATATCGCCTCTCCGGATTAAGATTGGCGGTCGGCGCGATGCCCATGCTACCTGCCAGTGCCGCCGCCAGGTCGCTCAGAATATCTGCATGAAGGTTGGTGGCAACAATTACGTCCAGACTCTTGGGCTTTCCTACCATGCGAGTGGTGCAAGCATCCACCAGCATCTTGTCGACGGTTACATCTGGGAATTCGCGGGCAGTCTCGGCAGCAATCTCGTCCCACAGCACCATGCCATGGCGCTGTGCATTGGACTTGGTAACCACGGTCAGCAACTTGCGCGGGCGCGAAAGCGCCAGCTTAAACGCGTAGCGCATGATCCGGGTTACTCCGGCGCGAGTGAAAATCGCCGTTTCCGTGCCGACTTCCTCAGGATGTCCGCGATGAGCGCGGCCACCGTGGCCGGCATATTCACCTTCGCTGTTCTCGCGCACGATCACCCAATCGAGATCGCCTTCTTCAACTCCCCGCAACGGACTGGTGATGCCGCGCAGAATTCGGGTAGGGCGAACGTTGGCGTACTGGTCGAAGCCTTGGCAAATCTTCAGCCGTAGGCCCCAGAGGGTAATGTGGTCGGGAACATCGGGCATACCGACTGACCCAAAATAGATGGCGGAGAATGGCTTTAGTTGCTCCAGTCCATCCTCTGGCATCATCAGCCCGGTCTTGTGGTAATAGTCCGAGCCCCAGGGGAAATCTTCGAAGCCGAGTTTGAAGTCGCCGCACTTGGATTGCAATACCTTGAGAACGGTGACACCCGCAGGTATCACCTCTTTGCCGATGCCATCGGCTGGTATGGTGGCGATAGTGTAATTGCGCATTGTATTTCCTCTCTATGCCTGACCGTCGAGTTGCTCGTTGAGCATCTTCGTGTCGATTCCGCCGACCCTTCGAGCGATCACCATCGCTCCTACCGCGTTGCCCAATGTATTGGTGAAGCCGCGCGCCCGCGACATGAACGGATCGACACCAAGCAGCAGCACCATGCCAGCGACCGGAATCTTTCCGATTGAGGCAAGTACCGCAGCAAGCGTGATAAAACCAGACCCGGTGACACCTGCCGATCCCTTGGAAGCTATCATAAGCACGCCCAGAACGATTGCCTGATCCATCAGCGTGAGGTGCGTATTCGTCGCTTGGGCCACGAATAGAGCAGCCAGCGTGTAGTAAATGCATTGGCCGTCGGGATTGAAGGTCAACCCGGCGGGGACTGTGATGCCTACGATTGTGCGAGAAACACCGAGGTTCACTAGCTTTCCCATGACCTGCGGCAAAACCGATTCCGAGGATCCAGTTGCGAATACGATTACCAGTTCATCCTTGATGTACTTCATCAGCTTCCAGAGGCTGAATCCGCTAATCCGGGCAATGATGTTCAGCACCACCGCAATGAACACGAAGGCCGTCAGATACATCGCTCCAACCACTTTACCCATGGACACGATGGTGCCCGTGCCATACTTGCCGACCGTGAAAGCGATTGCACCCAGTGTGCCAATCGGTGCCAACCGCATGATCAGCCGGACGATGGAGAACATCGCCTCGGAAAGGCTTTCAAGCAGGTCGACCACCGGTTTGGCCTTGCTGCTAAGCATTGACAAAACCACGCCAAGCAGGACCGAGAAGAAGATGATCTGCAACACATCGTTCCGGGCGAACGAGTCAAAAACACTGTTAGGAATGATGTTGAGCAGAAAGTCTTGCCAACCCGGCGACTTCACCGCCGTGTAGGTGGCAAGCGATTTGGCATCCAGTGTCGCCGGATTAATGTTCATGCCGGCGCCCGGGTGTAGAACGTGCACTGCAAGCAGTCCTAACACCAATGCGAAGGTCGATACCACCTCGAAGTAAACCAGGCACAACGCTCCAACTTTGCCCAGTTCCTTCATGCTTTCCATCTTGGCGACGCCAAGAATGACGGTGAGCGCAATCACCGGCGCAAACACCATCTTGATGAGCCGAATGAATCCATCACCAAGTGGCTTCAGAGATTCAGCAAACTTCGGGTAATACATGCCCAGTAGAACCGCGATGATGGTCGCGACGACTACTTGGAAAAATAGATCACTAGTGATCCTGCGAAAGAGCGAACGCCGAGGCGGAGTTACTGACTGCACGACACCCATCTACCTGTCCCCTAATCTACTTGTTCCCCAAATATGAAAACCGGCTTTGCGCCGGTTTTGGTCAACGAATCGCCGCGGCGATGGCCTTCCCAACTTCAACGGTGCTGGCAGTTCCCTTAAGATCGGGAGTAATTGGACCCTCGACGAGCACAGTCTCGATCGCCTTGATGATGGCATCGTGAGCGGACCGATAGACAGCATTGCCGTTGCCGAGGAAATCAAGCATGAACGCACCCGACCAGATCATGGCGATTGGATTCGCGATGTTCTTGCCTGCGATGTCTGGAGCAGACCCGTGTACTGGTTCGAACAGCGATGGGAATACTCGCTCAGGATTCAGGTTGGCCGAAGGCGCGATGCCAATCGTACCGGCGCAGGCAGGTCCCAGATCGGAGAGAATGTCGCCGAACAGATTTGAGGCCACCACGACATCAAAGCGGTCAGGGCTCAGCACAAAGCGGGCCGTCAAAATGTCGATGTGGTACTTGTCCCAGCGAATCTCTGGGTATTGGGCCGCCATGGCCTCCACTCGCTCGTCCCAGTAGGGCATGCTGATAGCGATCCCGTTCGACTTGGTAGCTGAAGTCACGTGTTTCTTCGGTCGCGTGGCGGCCAGATCGAACGCGAACTTGAGCACGCGATCAACGCCCTTGCGAGTGAACACCGCCTCCTGCAGTACGAATTCCCTGTCGGTACCCTCGAACATGCGTCCACCAACGGTCGAATATTCGCCCTCGGTGTTTTCGCGCACCACGAAGAAGTCAATGTCTCCCGGATTGCGGCCAGCCAGTGGGCAAGGCACTCCCGGCATCAGCTTAACCGGACGCAGGTTTATGTATTGGTCAAATCCGCGACGGAATTGGAGCAGCGAACCCCAGAGTGAGATGTGATCGGGCACTACTTCAGGCCAACCTACGGCGCCAAAGAGAATTGCCTCGTAGCCTTTGAGCTGGGCGGCCCAGTCGTCCGGCATCATCTTGCCATGCTTTATGTAGTATTCCGCGCAGGCCCAGTCAAAATGCGTGAAGTTAAGCTTGATGCCAAATTTGCCTGCAGCGGCCTCAAGGACCCGAATCCCCTCCGGCATAACTTCTTTGCCTATACCGTCACCAGCTATTACTGCAATCTTATGTGTTTCCATGGTTTTGCCCTTGGATATCCTTGTGATTTTGTTATGGCCTGAACTTGGAAATTATCAGTTCCTATTATGGAAGTATCTAGCTAATATGTGAATACATAGGACACGAATCGTGAACAATCTTCCACCACTCAAGGACTTGCGGCTGTTCTGTGCCGTTGCGCGCAACAAAAGCTTCATTGCCACAGCTAAGGAGTCCGGCGCATCCCCAGCCTACGTCAGCAAAAGAATCGCCCTGCTCGAGGAGGTGCTGCAGGTGCGTTTGCTGCACCGCACCACGCGGCGTGTCAGCATGACCGAGGACGGTGAAACAGTATTTCGCTGGGCACACCGGATTATCGAAGATGTGGAGCAACTGACCGAGTCGGTGACCACGGCAAAAACAACTCCGCGCGGATTGTTGCGAATTTGCGCGAGCCCGGGCTTCGGCCAAATGCGTATTGCCCCGGCGCTCTCCGACCTTGCCGTGCTCTATCCTTCGCTGCGGATACAGCTTGAACTGCTTGACCGGCCCGTTGATCTGATCGGGGAAGGATTCGACATCGATATCCGGATCGGTGGTCAATCAGCGCCGAACCTGATGATCAAGCACATAGCCGCCAATTCGCGCATTCTGTGTGCTTCACCTGCCTATCTGGAGCGGCGCGGCACGCCCGCAAATATCTTCGACCTGGAAAGACACGACTGTATCGTAATTCGCGAACCTGACCAAAGTTTTGGAGTCTGGAAGCTGAAAGGGGCTAAGGGATTCGAAACCGTCCGAGTGTCTGGACCTTTATCGTGCAACAACGGTGAAATCGTTCATCAATGGGCAATCTCAGGACATGGGATCATCTTGCGCTCCACATGGGACGTGGGGCCTAGCTTGAGAGACGGGCTTCTGGTCAGGGTGCTCCCAGACTATGAGCAAGAGGCGGACATTTCCGCGGTCTATCCCTTGCGATTGAATGAGTCGGCAAAGGTGCGGGTTTGTGTCGAGTTTCTGCAACAACGGCTTGGCGGCAAAGTTCTGGCGCTTACGGATGTGCAGTGAAATCCAGCGGGTGGCCCATATTCGCCTTCTTCTGGCGAATGTGGGAACACAGGGACGATCATACCCAAAGTTCTTGACCTTGCCCTAATTCCCACAATCCAGTTCTGCACCCGGTTATCGGGCGCAGAACTGGAGAAACAAAAGCGACCACTGCACGTGATTGCTTCGTGCAGTGGAGCCGTTTACTGCTTTGCCGGAATCACTGGCAACAGAACGTAATTCTCGTGCTCTGGACCAACATGCACCGTGGTACGCCCACCAAAAATCTTCGCCGGACGGTCACGCGGTTCGTTGTGCAGGAATGGACCACAGCCTTTGAGTTCGTTCTTGAAGTGCGGCAGCTTAATCCCTGTCTTATCCGCAAACTCGTAATCTTTACCGCGAATTGATAACGCGATGCGGTAACCTGCCGGAATCACAACCGAGGTCGGCCAGATTTCCACGTCGAGGTCCACGGGGACTCCGGGTGTGAGAGGCTGAACTTCATCGTGAGTGTGGTACGGCCGGTAAGGCAGCGTCAATTTCGTATCCAGCTTGCGGTGCGAAGCTCGCAACCAGCCCTGAGCCACTGGAGTATGAGGATCGATTGCCCCGATAAAGACCACTTCGCGGAGGTCCGGCGTATACACCTTGAACACCAGGAACACATCTGCGTCGTTTGTGCTCGACGAGATGCAAAGCTTGGCAGCAAGCGGGCCGGTGATTTCCGTTTCCATCTCCAAGGGAGCCGAGATGAACTCCAACCCTTTGCCGAGCGCATCGAACTCGATATCCGCCGAGTTCTTCGGAGGACGCGGTATCAACAACTGCTGGCTTGGGTGCAAGTGGAACTTCGTCCACTCGGTGCGTGCGATCGGCCACTCGCCTTCAAAGCGTTCAACAAACTTCTCTTCCGGATGGCGAACTTGCAATTGCACTTTGGGACGCTTATCCCAGCCGTTGTTCTCACCCTTCAGGAAGTGGGCGAAAAACTGCTTCTGAATATTGACGCCATAGTCGGTATAGAAATGCGTCCAGTGTTCGATGCCATGCATTTCCAGCCACTTGTTGTCGGATGCGGCGCGCATGAACGACTCGGTGTTGCCGCGCGGATGCAGTCCTGTCCCGCCCCAGTTTCCGGCGGAAAGGAAGGGCACCTTCACCTTGTCCCACTCGGGAGAGCGGTCGCGATGATATTGATCGTCCAGCGGATGAGCCAGAATCTCATCGCCGAAATCGCAACGATTCTTGGCTAGTTCCTTGTCGGATAGCGTCTCGTCACCGCACACCAGTTCTCCGGTGACAACGCTGCGCGGACCGCGCTCGCCCAGACCGTACTGAACGCTCTTCACCTGAACGTCATACCAGGCAGCCCAGAAGGTGGAGATCATGCCGCCGTGATGGGTGGAGTCGCGATACCAGTCCGCGGCACCTTCCCAGGCGCACATTGCCGCCAAGTGTGGAGGTTGCTTGGAAGCGACCTGCCACTGGTTCATCGCATAGTAGGAAATGCCGTTGATTCCGACCTTGCCGTCGGACCATGGCTGCACCCCGGCCCATTCGATGCACTGGTAGAAATCCGCGGTTTCGCGGGGCGAGAAATGATCGACAAAGCCTGGCGTGCGTCCGGTGCCGCGTGAATCGACGCGGACGATCGCGTAGCCCTCTGGAACCCATTTTTCGGGATCGCAGGTTTCCCAGTTCTGGTACTTGTTCGTCGAGCCATACGGAACGTCTGGCCGGGCGGCGACCATGATGTTCCACGAGCCCGGATACCCCTGCTGGAACGACAGACCCTTGGCGTAAGGGCCGTAGGTCAGGATGACCGGATACTTGCCATTGCCAACTGGACGGAACACATCGGCTTGCAGAACAAGTCCATCATCAACCTTGATCGACACATCCCAGTCAATCTGCATACCATCGCGAATCTCACTATAATTTGCGCTCATTGCGTTGTTCCCTTTCTAAATAAAGCAGTGCTTCGAATCTGTGCTCCCGGGTCGCCACTGCTTGTCGTTGACGAACAAGAAACTGTAGCTATGCTGACACACTACCGCGTGCGCTTACTTCTTTTCAAATCCCGGCGCAAATCGTGGTTCGGAGGTTGAAGCATCGACGGGCGTGCCCCAGATGCCAGACGACATATCCTTACAGGTAAAGAACAGCACGTCGCCCTTGTCGGGTACGGCAACCACGGTGTGAATTTCATTTGCCGGAATGTAGATAAGAGTTCCTGCAGGCGCTTCCGACTTGACGCCGTTGATCTCGCAATCCAACACGCCCTGCACCACGTAGATCCACTGCTCATTCGGGTGGCTGTGAGGACGGGCACCTGTGCCCTTGGGCATCTGCATAAGACCGCACTGGATTCGCTCACCTTCAATAAGTGAACCTGCCGCCGTTGAGTAAGCTCCGCCCGCATGGACATGATTCGCAGTTGCTATGTCGAAAAAGTATTTTCCGTGGCCCGCTTTAATTCCCTCAGGCGCTTTTGCCCCCGGATTGTTTACGTCCTGCTTAGACATCAAATCCTCCATTGCAAATTGTTCGTTAGTCTCTAACCCGTCAGTATAGGCCGGCTATCCCCGGTCCAGAACTGAGCGTTCAGGGTTGATCAAGAATGCCCACATTAATGCTGCGGCAAGTAGAACCCCAGAGGTGATGTAGAACGGTGCGATCCAGTAACCTCTTTGCGTAAGCGCCCCGAAAATGATCGGAGAAAGCGAACCGCCGCCTTGGCCCACCATATTCATCACTCCAGACACTGAACCGGTGTGCCCTCCGGCAATGTCCATTGCGACAGCCCACGCGGGAGCCAAAACCAATGCCAGGCAAAAGATCGCGGCAGATAAGCAAAGCACCACAGCATACGGCGATGCAACGAGGCCAGACGGAATCATGAATACCGCCGCTCCCAACATGGCCGCGATGCACACGATGCGACGCGACCACTTCAGATTTCGTGTGCGCTTATAGATCGCGTCTGTCAGCATGCCGCCAGTCAACGATCCTACGGCGCCCATGAACAACGGCATCGATGCCAGAAGTCCCATGCTCTTGAATGAAACGTGGTGGCGCTCCATCAGGTAAATGGGCATCCAGTAATAGAAGAAGTAGGTTGTGTAGTTGAACGCAATGTAGGACACGGCGAGATACCACAGGTTGGGAGAAGTCAGAAGCCGTCCCCACGGTACTGCGCCCTTATCTTTTGTCCCGCTTGCACCCGGTGTACTACCCTGATTTTCAGTGTCGTGAATGTATGCAAGCTCAGCTTCATTCACCCTGGTGTGGTGTTCGGGACGGTCCCGATAAATGAAGTACCAGGCGACTGACCACACGATGCCGAATAGGCCAAAGATATGGAAGACGCTCCGCCACCCGAATGCGTTCATGATTGCGACGCCGAGCAGCGGAACTACTGAAGTCGCAAACAACGCGGCACCGTGGGTTGCTCCATTGACAAATCCACGCTCCGATTTCGGATACCAGTATTGCATTCCCCGAGTAGCCGTTGGCCAAGCCCCGGACTCGCCAAGGCCGAAAACAAAGCGGATTACAAGCAGGGACACGAAGCCGACTGCGTGAGCGGTTGCCATGGTCATAACGGACCAGAACAGCACCATCAGGGTCAGCATCTTGCGGGGTCCGAAGCGGTCGCCTAACCACCCGCCCGGAACGCCACCGAGCGCATACGCCCAGGCAAAGGCGCTGAAGACCACTCCCATTTGAGTTTTGCTTAAGTGAAACTCTTTGATGATCGCCGGGGCCGCGATTGAGATGTTCGTGCGGTCCATGAAAATGATCCATGACATCAAGGCAATCAGGAAACAAACCACCCAACGGAAGTTGGTACGCTTGAGCGCGCTCCTGCCGTTCTCGGTTAATGAGACGTTGGTTCCCATGCTTTGTGAACTGCCACTCCCCATACTCCCGCCTCTTTCACTGATCGAGTCTTCTGTCGCAATTCTTTTTTGCGCGTTACCAGGGATTCTTCTCTTTGAACTTCTTTGTCATCTCGTTGAACTCAGTGAAGTGTTTTTCCCAAGCTTCTTTCGATCCCGGCGCCCAGCTGTGATCGTAAACACTATGGCCGGGAACGCGGATTTTGAATTGATAGATTTCGCCTTCTCCTTCAACAATCATTTCGTGCATTTGATACGCCGGAATATGGTAGGTGTCGCCAGCTTTCAAGGTGCTCCACTCGCCGTCATCTTCCCTTAACTTGAATGTGCCTTCGGTGACGATCAGGAATTGTTCTTCCGGATGATTGTGCGGACGTGCACCGTTCTGTCCGTCGCCACGGTCGCCCCGGTATTCAATTTTCTGCAGAATAATCTGGTTTCCGGTAATCGTCTTGCCCTTGGCGGTTGAGTGGCTGGGCGTAATCATGGTGTCGTTGATTTCTTCCCACTTGTAATGTGGCATGGCTGATCTCCTCTGTTGACCCGCGGAGCTCTGTGTCGCCGATTCATGCTGAGCAAGAGAGCGCAACGTATCCGCTTCCGCAACCGAGTAGATACCCCGCGTGATATATTGTCCAATAATATTATTAGGCTACAAGCTATACGGAATTCGTATAGCAATTTCGATTCGGCTAACGCACCGGAAGCTCATTGAAATCGATCGAGGTGTGCGGTGGATTTAGATCTCCGACAGATTCGCTGCTTTGTAGCCGCTTATGAAGAAGGCAGCTTTAGCAAAGCTGCGCAGCGGGAACATTGTACGCAACCCGGACTCAGTGTTTACATTCAACGCCTCGAATTGGCACTCTCACACCGGCTGTTTGACAGGACGGCACAAGGCGTAACCCCGACCGTTGCAGGCAAGGAATTTTATGCTTCCTGCACCGATGTTCTGGAAGCGGTGAATTCGGCCAAACAGCGCATGCTCGACATCGCAGGCAGCGCTACCGGCTCCATCAACATTGGACTACCCCCGTCACTATTCAAAGGAGCGCTGTGTTCGATGCTGCCGGATTATATGGCCGCACATCCCTATATACGAGTTCGGTTGTCGGAGGGGTTTGCGGACAGATTCTCTGAATGGTTTGCATCTGGCGAAGTTGAAGTCGCGATCGTGTCAAAGTTTCCCGCCGATTTAGGACTGAAAAGCACCCACTACTTTCGCGACCGAATTGTACTGGTCACCCGCCCCCAATCAACTGGGAAAGCGGCAAAGAATCGGCAACCACGGCATGTCCACGGTCAAGATTTGGCAAACCTGAAGCTTGCCTTGCCATCATCAAAAAACCGCCTGCGGCAACTTGTCGATGGAAGTGTTCGGCTCGGAGGAGGCCGAGTCGTTGAGATTGATGGCGTCCTCGGGAAACTGGATCTGGTGCGAAACTCCGATTGGGCTACGATTCTGCCCAGCATTGCAGTGGCTGACGAGGTGAGAGAAGGCACTCTGGTGGCAAGGCCCATCTGCGAACCGGAACTTTGGCTTGACTATTTCCTTGTGCGCCCTTCGCACGCTTTGCTCTCCGCGCCCTGTCGCGACTTTCTGCACAAACTTAGCGAAACCCTCGAGAGCAAACGCCTGTGGTATCCCGCAACTAAAACTCGCGCTTCAGTTGCGCCAAGAAAGCAATGAACCACGGTCAATCAACGATGTCTGCGGCGATAGCCTTTCGATTTGCAGTAAGGAACGGAATGACCGCACACAAAAACCGACTCGGTGACTGTAGTTGAGGCACATGAGCACATCCTGGCAGGATTTCAAGTTCCGCTTCGGAAATCATCGCCACCAACTCTCGCGACATTTCCGGCGGCGTAGCTTCGTCCTGCTCACCAACAATGGCACGTACCGGGATCGCTACACCTCCAAGTTGCGGGCGCAGATCCAGCATTGCCAACGATTCGCATGCAGCGGTAAAGACCGTTTTGTCCATCGCCAGGAAACGTTGCCGCCGGTCCGCAACCAACTCCGGATTGGCTGCATGGAAGTTAGCTGCAAATAATCTGCGCATGGCAATATCCGCCACCGCCTCCAGTCCTCCGCTTGCAGTCAGCTTCACCATTGTGCGGAAGGCTGCGCGACCGGGTTCGGAAAAAGCCGCTCCAGCGTCGCACAGCACTAGGCGGGATATAAGATCGGGGTGGCGAATCAGCATGGTGAGGGCAACAAATCCACCGTACCCGTTTCCGAGAAGTTTGGGCCGTTCATTCGGTGCGGCCTCCCGCACCATTTCTGCCATTCGATCCGCCACGGCCTCGATGCCGCCAGACACCGACTCAGAACCGAGAAAGCCAGGAAGACTCGGGACGACAACCCTGAAGCGTTCTGCCAGGGAGTCTGCAACTCTGTCGAAGCTACTGCTGTCCGCGAGCAGCGAATGGAGTAGAACCAGCGTCGGACCCTTACCAATGATTTGCGCCTCAATTTTGCCTGCTGCCAATTTCACGTCGCCCAACTCTCACCTTCCACTCATTCCGGGAATCTACCCTGAGAATATCACTGCGCCCTGAATAAGAAAGAGATTTACGTGAGTGCTTTCAAGAAGCTGCGTGCAATTTTTGTCGACGGATTGCAGGCAGCACCGTGCCTTCCACTCGCAAACTGCCATGTTATGATTCCCGAATCAACATCAGGCATTTGTGGAGCGATCATTTATGAGTTCTCCTGATACAGGAAGCAAGATTCCTCGGGAACGTCTGCCTTATTCCGCCATCGTAGACCGCCCCAAGCGTAAGTTGCCTGGCAACGCTCGGGTAGTGGTTTGGCCCATCGTCAACATCGAAGATTGGGATATCGGGCGCGCCATGCCTCGCCAGGTGATTCCGGTTCCGACCGGCATCCCGGTGCTTCCGGATATCGGGAACTGGGGATGGCACGAATATGGAATGCGCGTTGGCTTCTGGCGAATGAAGGAAGCGCTCGATAGCAGGGGCATACGCGCTTCGCTCTCCGTCAACGGCCGCTGTTGCGAGTCATACCCCCGCGTCTCACAGGCTGCATTGGATGCGAAGTGGGAGTTTGTGGGGCACAACTACATCCAGATGCCGCTACACCAAAACGAGGATCAGCCGGCAGTGATTCGACAAACAATGGACGCCATCGAGCGCTTTACCGGATATCGTCCAAAGGGCTGGATGAGCCCCGGATTTGGCCAGACCATGGCTACTGTCGATTACCTGGCGGCTGCCGGAATACGCTACATCTGCGACTGGGCGGTGGACGATCAGCCATGCGATATTGCAACCACGCACGGCCCGCTGGTGGCCATGCCGTATCCCATCGAGGTGAACGACGTTGTCGTGATGGCTGTTCAGCATCAACGCTCCGAGGTGTTTCTCGACCGCATGCGTGACACCTTTGACCGGCTCTATGCCGAGGGGGCTGAGCAACCGCGCGTCATGGGGATCGCGATCCATCCTTACCTCTCCGGAGTACCCCACCGGATCAAGTATCTCGAACAAGGGCTGGACTACATTCGCGGACACAAAGACGTTTTGTTCTGGACCGGCGAGGAGCTCCTTGAATGGCACGCCGGGAATGCGGCAGCAGCCGCAAAGTAAAAATTGTTCATAGCCGCAGGACCCACCATGCACGGCACCTCGTGATTTCGGGGTGCCAGTAGGAATTATTGTAAGTAAACGAAGAAATTAAGATTCGCAAGTTCGCACTCGGCTTTCATTATGTCTTCCAGTCCAACGCTCCTCAAATCGAAACCCCCCGGCGAATCTCATATTCCGCTGGCAATTTACTTGCAGTTGGGTGGTGCCGTGCTGGTGTGGGGAGCTAATTGGGCGATGACGAAAAGTGTACTGCCCAACATCTCTCCAGAGAACTTTGTCGCCATTCGCTTTCTCTCTGCTGTGCCATTTATCGCTGTGCTCGCGATTACGATGCGGCAATCCTTGCTTCCTGTACGCGGGGAACGTCTGCCACTGGCCATCATCGGGATCGTGCAGATAGCCGCTGGCAATTTTCTTTGTACCGTTGGATTGCAATATGTGGGAGCCGGGCGCTCTGTCGTGCTGTTTTACACCATGCAGCTCTGGGCCTTGCCGCTAGGATGGCTGATCAATCGCGATCGTGCCGGCTGGCGGGCGATGTGCGGAGGAGCGATTGGCTTTTTGGGCCTTGGACTTTTCCTGATCAACTCGCAGGTGAATTGGCACTCTCCCAAAGTTGTGATGGGAAACTGTCTCTGCCTCAGCGCCGGTTTGACTTGGGCAGTGGGTGCCTGTCTCTACCGCCGCATCAAGTGGCAGACGCCATTCTGGACCCAAACGCTTTGGCAGGTGCTGGGATCTGCAATTGCGCTAGCCCCTCTGTTACTGGTACCGCAGCGTGCAACGGTCTGGAATGGGCGCGTCATTGCGATGTTGGCCTACAACGCGATCGGCGCAACGGCGCTGGCCTGGTGGTGGTGGGGCAAAGCGCTATCGGTAATGCCGGCGTCACGCGCTGGACAGATCGTTACGTTGACCCCGGTGGTAGCCGTGATCATTGGAACGCTCTGGGCAGGCGAACCTCTAACCGCCACTACGGCGGTCAGTGTGACGCTCATTTGCCTGGGCATCATCGTGACATTGCGCGGCAGGCAAGCGGCACTCTTGAGTCCGAAACCTTCAGAGCAATAAGAAGCTCGCGAACAGGTTCGATGAGGTGATTCCTCTCCGAGCGCTATCCGCGAGCAATGGAAATATTTCAGTTCGAGATAATAATCTTCATTCGCTCGTCTGCGTCTGATTCGAGCAGACTGAGCGCCGATCCTAATTCTGACAGCGGCAAAACGTGAGTTATAAGAGCCTTCAGATTTAAGGTGCTTTTAGCTACGAGGTCGATGGTACCGGGAAAATCCTCGCTTTTTGAAGCACGAGCGGTGACCAGCGTGATTTCCTTGAAATATAACTGGTAGAACGGAAGCGCGCCCTCGGTAGCAGTAGTAATACCAAAGAGCAGTACTGTTCCTCCACGGCCAGCCATGGAGATGGCGCTCGCGATGACTGGTAGTTTACCCGTCGACTCGATTACCACGTCAGCCCCTCTACCGCCAGTGGCTTCCAGCACAGCTTTTTCCGCAGTTGCCCCGCCTGGGAACGTAATGTCTGCTCCCAGTTTTTCCGCCATGCTTCGTTTCCACGGACTGCGCGTTATCCCAATCACCGTAGCGCCGCGGGCTTTCGCCAATTGCGCGTGAATCTGGCCAGCTACTCCCAAGCCCATCACAACAACGGTCTGGCCGGGGAAGATTTTGATTCGACGCTGGGCGTGAAGACAGGTGGCTGCCACCTGGATCAGTGGTGCCTGTTCGCTGTCGATTGAATCAGGTAAAGGAAAGATTAGGTTAGACGGGGCGGTCAGATAGTCAGCAAAGCCGCCATCCGCGTCACGTCCGATAAGGCCGCCATGCGGGCACAAACTCGTGTCGCCCGCATGACAGCTATAGCACTTAGCGCAGAACAGAGCTGGATCGACCATGACCCGGGTGCCGGGGCGAAAACGACCGTCGCCACCTCCAACCAGTTCGCCACACATTTCGTGGCCCATGATCAACGGGTACTGAACCGGAATTCCCCCGTTGTAGATCTTCAGGTCCGTGCCGCAAATACCGCTGTGCGTGACTCGGACCAGAGCACGATCTCCGATCAGCTCAGGCTGCTTTACTTCTTTAAGCTGCAGCTCTCGTGGAGCTTTCAGCAACATCGCTTTCATAGAGCCTCAACTCCCCAGCTACTTGGCCGAGACGGCAGGAAGAGTCTTCGCGATTACACCCTTCACTTCCTCATCCGTCAAAAGACGCTTGTGAGCCAAAGAGAAATCCTTGATGGCCCGCATGACCGACATCGCTTCATCATTGGTAAAGCTGATGCCCATGCTCGTCAAATAGGTCTTCACGGGATCAACGCCGCTGCCCTTGCCCATGACAACCTTCGCCGGGGGATGACCAACAAATTCCGGACGGAATGGGAAGAGTTCGGTGGGATGTTCATCGTTGCAATTCTGGAACCAGCTCGCGATGATGCCGGATTCGATGTCAAACAGCCAGTCGCCGACGACAGGACGGTTCTTGGCAATAAGGTGACCGGAAAGCTTCTCCACCAGCTTAGCCAAGCTATACAGCTTGTCATACTTCAGGCCAGTGTCCACGCCATACATGGTGAGTAACGCCATCGCGGTCTCTTCCATCGGTGTGTTGCCGGCGCGCTCTCCGATGCCAAGCACGGTCGAGTGAATTACCTCAACGCCTTCAGCTACAGCCATGACCGTATTCGCCACGCCCATGCCAAAGTCCATGTGGAAGTGCGCTTCCAGCGGCTTGTCGATACGCGCTTTTACCTGGCGGACGAGATACTGAACTGCATGTGGTGCCAGCACGCCAAACGTATCGACCAGCGCGAGAGCATCCATGTGTCCTTCGTTCGCGACACGGGTGATCAGATTCAGGACCCAGTTGATCTCCGCACGGGTGAAGTCGATGGGGAAGAATACGACTTTCAATCCTTGAGAGTGGGCATAGGCGGTCGATTCGATGGACAGATCAATCGCTTTTTCCAGCGGCCATTTGTAAGCATATTCGAGGATGTGGGTGCTGGAGGGAACCTCCATCACAACGCCGGATACGCCGCAATCGACCGCGCGCTTTACATCGTCGACCATGCAGCGGGCAAAGGCGAAGATCTCCGGGCCTAAATTCCGCTTTACGATCTCCTTGATCGCGGCTTCGTCACTCGGAGACACCACGGGCATACCGGTTTCAATACGGTGAACGCCTGCTTCCGCGAGCCCTTCAGCAATTCTGATCTTGTCTTCCTTGTTGAAGATTACGCCGGTTTGCTGCTCGCCATCGCGCAACGTAATATCGTGAAACTTTACCTGCTTGGGGAACTTGAAATCCTTGGTGACTTCAGCAGCAAAGTTCCAGGGGCTAACATGCCAATCCTTAGTTTTCCATGGTTCTTGAGACATACGAAATTCCTCCTTACAAACTTTTTGCCTAACGTGTTGCTTTCAATACTTCGGGGTTTACCGGATTGAGTGGCGCTTGGCCGCTAAGTACGCGCACAACCTCTTCGGCGGCCTTCCTCTGCAGTTCAAGTAGAGACTCTTCCGAATAGAAGGCGGTATGAGGCGTGAGTATTACATTTTTTCGCCCCAATAGCGGTGAGCCGGACGGCGGTTCATTCTCAACCACATCCAGAGCTGCTCCACCGAGTTGATTCTTGTCCAGGGCCTGCGCCAGTGCTGCCTCGTCAATTAGAGGCCCACGGCCAGTGTTGACCAGGAGAGCATTCGGCTTCATCTGGCTGAACACCTGGGCATTAAACAGGTGATGCGTTTCCGGCATCAGCGGACAGTGAAGAGAGATGTAGTCGGAAATCTTGACTAACTCTTCAAACTCCACCTTTTCAACGCCTGCCTTTGCCATTACTTCTTTGGATGCGAAGGGGTCACTGCTGACAACCCGGAAGCCGAAGGCTTGTCCCTTGGGCGCTACGAGTTGCGGGATTCTACCGAAACCCACCAACCCGAAAACCTGTCCACGAAGGCGATGAATGGGAACCACGGATGGCATTTCCCAGCGTCCTGCATGCACTTCCGAGTTTGAGAACGGAATCTTGCGAATCAACGACAGCAACAGGGCCATCGTGTGGTCGGAAACCTCGTCCATGCAATAGTCGGGAACTTTCGTTACAACAATTCCCTTGCCGGTGGCGGTGGCGATATCCACGTTGTCCACTCCGATTCCGAAGCGGGCAATGATGCGGCATTTCGTCAGCTGCTGAACGATTTCCGTGGTGATTTTGGCGTAGGTGGTGAGCACAGCGTCCGCATTCCGGGCGACTTCAAGAATGTCTTCCGGCTTAGTCGACTTGGCAAGCTGCAGATCACCGCCAATCCTGGACACGACCTCGCGGGCCGTGTCCAGATTTGGAAAGGGTGAATCAGTAACAGCAACTAGTGGGCGAGTCATTAGCCCATGGCCTCTTCCATGTGCTCCATCAGCGTGAAGACGACCGGGCCATCCTTCGTAACCAGCACGTTCTCTTCAAGACGCGTGGTCTGTCGCAGACCAGCGTGACCGGCAAAAGTCTCAATGGCGAAGTACATGTTTTCCTTGATCTCGGCTGGGTACTTCATTGAGTACGCGCGCGAAATCCACATGCCTTCATAAAGAGTAATGCCGATACTGTGGGCAAATTGCTGCAGGGTCACTGTACCGTACTTATCGTCGTCGTACTCAGGGAAGCACTTGGCAACGTCCGCAGTGGTATTGCCCGGACGCAGCTTGTCCATTCCGGCGTACATCGAATCATAGACTTCCTTGTACAGATCGATTTCCTGCGGGGTCATCTTCGCGGCAACCTTGAAGCAGCGCACGAAATCGATGAAGTAGCCAGAAGGTCCAACGGCATTGATGTCGACGATTACAAGGTCGCCCTGGCGGATCATCTTGTCGGTTGCCCAGCGGCGATAGGGGCTGGTGTTACCACCTGAGGCCACGATGATGTCGTAGATGATTTCGCAGCCGCGCTCGAGCATGAACTCGTGCACCTTGGCTTCAATTTCACGCTCGCGGACGCCAGGCTTCAGCCATTCGTATTTGATCTTCCACATCGCTGCGTCGCCGATGGCAGCAGCTTGCTTGAGCAATTCGATCTCGTCAACGGTCTTAACTACACGCGCCATCGAAACTGCGCCCCAACCATCAACGATGTTCAATCCGGCCTTCTGGAACGCGCCCATGGAAACCATGTCAACGTTGTCGATGCCGATTCTTTCTTTTTCCAGACCGTGCGCCTTCAGTACGTCGATGACGCTCTCTACCATTCTTCCAGCCATGTAAGGAACCGCGCCTTCGGCCCACTGCCATGTGATGGCGGGGACGATCTTTTCCTTCAACCACGGCATATCGATTTCTGCACAATGCAGATCGCTTCCGGCGGTTTCAAACAACACGGGCTCACCGCCATTGTTCGGCACAACGACGTAGCGAATATTGATGTTGTATTTCCAGTTTCCCTGGTAGGAACCGGTGGCGTAGCGAATGTTGGCGCCAGCAAACAATACCAAGGCACCCAAGTCCTTAGCAGTCATCGCATCGCGGAGACGCTGTAGGCGATCTTTGCGGAGCCGATCGAAGTCGACCCGCTGTTGCCAGTCAGCTCCCGTTGGGCTGTAGAGCCTGCGAGGATCCCAATGATGAGGTTTCTCGATGAAGCTCAGATCCATTTTTCCATGGCCTGCATTCGGCGTAATGATTTCACTCTTCTGCTTGGAGATGGTGTCCATAATCATTCCTCTGGACGTCGTAAACGTCCGTCTTTTTCACGGATTTAACTCATAGAACTCATTGATTCGCTTGTTGACTACGTACGCGGCCCATCTCTCTGAGGGTGGAAGGATTGCGCACCACTGATAGCACAAGACTTCGGACTGACTTGAGATGTCGTAGCCAGAAAAATATACCAGTGATTCACTGCCCGTTGCAAACGACTCGAGCGCGGCCCTTTTGCTGCATCGACCCGCATCCAGAGCTGCCGCAACCTTCTGCCGTTCCGCAGATTATTGGTTTTAATCTGCATTCAGAGTTCATAAAGTGTTATGAACTTGCAGCTACCTTTTTTGGTATGTAACGCCGTAGCACGCAGGATACGGCCAAACGGCGATCCCTAACGCAGTGATGATACTACCCAAAGGAATTTGGCGCGTGAAATTGTTTTTTCCAATAAGAATATAAAAACTACCAATCACTCAGTATTTGGAGGCCTTTGCCGCCGCACGACAGGCGCACGGAGCACCCATGACCTTAGAAGGATAGCGGCGATCAACCCTGACAGTTCGATAATTTGCAGTTTTCGATAAATGAGGGTACCCCAGGTTCGCCCCGACGTATTTTCGGCGATGGTCTGGGATGCAACGCTCCCACTTCTGAGACGTTTAGTAGCGGTGAGCGTTGCCCAAGCACAAATGCTTCAGTTTCCTTCTACCGTGACAATTTCTCCGCTATCTGCCGACTTGCCGATTGCCTCAAATGCGGCGATGTTGGCTACCATTTCCGCGTGCGTCACCGGATAAGGAGCACGCCCGCTTGCTGCATCGACAAAAGCCTCAACGTTGGCGCGAACCATCGACATCGCGGGATACTCGACGCGCTCTGGTTGACCTTCGTGCAGGCACTTGGTAAGGGTCCAGCCTTGCGGCGATTGTGGGTGACTCTTGTCGTGCAGTTCCATCCAGCCCTTGTTGCCAAAAACCGAGAACCGGATCGAGAATGGCGGTCCGTTGAGCGAGGTGATAGTTCCTTTGACGCCATTTTCGAAATTAATCAGAACCCCAAGGGTGTCATCGATGGAACTGGCAAGCGATGTAACACTGGCAAGCACGCTTTTGGCCGGACCGTTGATCGCTATGGATAGATCCAGTCCGTGGATCCCCAGCGCCGCCATTGTCCCCGCGGGCCTTTCCAGTTTTTGCAGACGCCAATCGGTGGCCGCACGTGGTCTTGCCGGATTTGTCAAAGTTGCCTCGGTCATCTGAATAGTACCGAGTTCACCGGCCTTGACGGCACGGAAGACTTCCTGCATCGCCGGCTTGAATCGATGTTCATGACCCACGCCGAGCACCACGTTGTTGCTCTCGCAGGCAGCCACCGCAGCCGCGGCTTCACTTCGGGTAAGACATAACGGTTTCTCGCAGAAGACATGCTTCTTCGCTTTAGCTGCGGCGATGATTTGCCGGGCATGCAGGCTGTGCGGTGTGGTCAGAATCACGGCACCCACGGAGGGGTCGGCTAGCATTGCGTCGAAGTCTGTGGTGAATTTCCATCCCTGTGCTTGCGCCCACTCACCAGGTGCGGGTACTGCATCCACTGTCATCGCTACGCGCAATTTTGAGTTGTCCTTTAGGTCTCCAAGCAGGGTTTTTCCCCACCAGCCCAATCCGACAAAGGCAACGTTGAGACGCCCGTCATCCGCGAAACCCGCCTTACTCATAAATGACCATCCTTTGTTATTTAGTGAAATAGAAAACTCTTAACGGCGCAATGCATCCTGCGCAGGTTGCCAATTGAACTGTGGCGATCGGCTACATTTCTAATTTGTTCCGCGCATCATTGTAAAGAGCATAGTAGTTACGTCGCGGCAAAATCCCTGGGACTTAAATGCTTTGGCGTCCGGAACTATCCTGGAGTAGGATGATTTTCATTCAGAAAAAAGTGATCGCCGACCTGGCACATGAGTAAGTCCAGATCGTAGAGGAGCGCGGAAAATGAGCCATGCGAGCCAAGTACCTGAAATAAAGATGCGAAGCGAAGTGCGGGACGGAATGCACATCGAGTGGAACGTACCAATCACGATGGATGACGGCGCCGTTATGCGCGCGGATATTTTCCGCCCCATCGCCGATGGACACTACCCCGTGATCCTGAGCTACGGAATCTACGCCAAGGGTCTTTCCTATCAGGAAGGGTATCCGATGCAGTGGGAGAAGATGGTCACCGATCATCCGGATATTCTGGAAGGTTCGACCAATAAATACCAGAACTGGGAGACCACCGACCCTGAGCGCTGGGTGCCGCACGGCTACGTTGTGATTCGCGTGGATTCCCGTGGCGCAGGTTGCTCTGAAGGCTTCATGGAACCCATGTCCACGCGAGAGATCGACGATCTCTATCTATGCATTGAGTGGGCAGGTACCCAGCCCTGGAGCAACGGTAAGGTCGGAATGCTCGGTATCTCTTATTACTCCTACAATCAGTGGCGTGTAGCGACCAAGCATGCGCCCCACCTCGCCGCGATTATCCCATGGGAAGGACGTAACGACTATTACCGCGATTCTCTTTACCACGGCGGCATTCTGTCTCAGTTCCAGGAGCGCTGGGCGAAGACACAGGTTGTCAACGTCCAGTACGGACGCGGAGACAAAGCCAAGAAGAACCCTAACACTGGCGAATCGATTGCCGGACCGATCACGCTCTCCGATGAGGAGTTGGAGAAGAATCGCCTCAACATCTATGAGGAGATCAAGAAACATCCTCTACTTGATGAATGGCACAAAGAACGTACTGCCGATCTGTCGCAGGTGACGCTCCCGGTGTTGACCTGCGCCAACTGGGGCGGCCAGGGTATCCATCCGCGTGGCAACTTCAACGGTTTTATGTACTCGGCATCCGAGCAGAAGTGGCTGGAGGCTCATGGCGATTCTCACTGGTCGCTGTTCTCTGCAAAATATGGATTGGATCTGCAAAAACGATTCTTCGATCATTTCCTTAAGGGAATTGACAACGGATGGGAGCAGCAGCAGCCTCGCGTACAACTCAACATTCGCCATCCGGAAGAAAAGTTTGTTTTGCGCGGTGAGAATGAGTGGCCGCTGGCACGCACCCAGTGGACGAAATTCTTCCTGGATCCGACCGAAATGGCTCTTACTCCCAAGCCTGTGGCCAAAGGCGCGCCCATCGAGTATGACGCGACTGGTAAAGGGCTCACCTTCAAGATGACGGTGCCTGAGGCGACCGAGATAACCGGGCCCATCGCGGCCAAGCTTTTCATCTCTTCATCAACCAAAGACGCCGACCTCTTTCTGATCGTGCGTGTCTTCGATCCTGAAGGCAAGGAATTGACTTTCTTTGGTTCGACCGACCCCAACACTCCGATTGCCAATGGCTGGTTGCGCGCTTCGCACCGACGGCTTGACCCGGCACAGTCAAAACCGTATCAACCGGTCCACCCGCATGACAAAATGGAACCTCTGACTCCGGGCGATATTTACGAGTGCGATATTGAAATCGTTCCATCGTGCATCGTGGTTCCAGCGGGATGGCAGGTGGCCCTCACTGTTCGCGGCAAGGACTACGAATATGAAGGAGAGCTGAACGAATTCGGCAAGAAGTTTTACTACGGCACGAGGGGCACGGGTGGTATGACACACAATGACGCCGATAATCGTCCGCCCGACGTCTTTGGCGGAAATGTGAAGTTGTACTCCGGCGGCAAGTGGGAATCGTACCTGCTGCTGCCGATTATTCCCGCGCGAGGTTAACCGTTCGCGGAGCCAATCAATCGGTGCCCTGCCCTGACGGCAAAACCGGAGGGTAGGGCACCGTTTGTTGTTGGCCAACGTCGATTCAAAGATGCACGCCACTGCAGCATCGCGTGCTGGTTTTACGGTGGCCTGTCGAGAAGCTTACATTCTGCATCTCACCCGTCGTTGCGGGTGTGCGAACACCTTTGCCTCAACCGCGTTTAAATTAAAAGGTGCGGTATGATGTCAAACGTTGAATTTTTGTTTCCGGAGCGAATCGATGCGATCTCTGATGCGTGTTGTGCTACTCACGTTTTGTTTTTCCCTGTTGATCAACAGCGCTCACGCTGAGGCTGTCCCAACGAAGCCCGTGGACGCAACCCACGCGTGGGTCGGCGTGAAAGACGCTTCCTCGCTTGATAACTGGGTGCGATGGCATATCGCGGAAGAGCGAAGATTGATTGCGCAGATAATTGCCACGAAGGGCCCTCGCACAATCGACAACACGCTGGCCCCCTTCGACCTCGCGGAGATGCATCTGACACTGGCCGGCGGTCAGAGTTCGGTCATGTTCGGAGTACATCCGCAAAAAGCAATCCGCGACAAGGCACAGGAATTGGTACAACTGGTCGCCACCGAGCAAGCGTCGCTGGGGCTGAATCAAGACATCTACCGGGCACTTTCGGCGGTGGACATCAGCCAGGCCGACGGTGCGACGAAACATTACATGGAACGCACTCTGCTGGAATATCGGCTCGGCGGAGTCGACAAAGATCAGGCGACGCGCGACAAAGTAAAGAAGCTTCAGGACCGGGTCACAGAAATTTCATTGAAGTTTAGCCGTAATCTTCAAGACGACGTTCGCAAGGTTGCGGTCAAAGATAAAAGTGAGCTTGATGGATTACCCGCGGACTACATCAACCGTCACAAACCGGCTGCCGATGGCACTGTCACTCTGACCACGGATTCACCTGATTTTAATCCTGTGATGAGCTATGCCAAGAGCACAAAGCTGCGGCGCGAGATGTATCTGGCTTACAACCAGCGTGCTTACCCGGCGAACAAGGCTGTGCTGAAGGATCTGCTTGACGCTCGGCAGGAGTTGGCGACGACCCTGGGATTTGGAACGTGGGCAGATCTGGCCACTGCGGATTTGATGATGGCTTCGGCAAAGAACATGCGCGGTTTTCTCGACGCCGTCGATGTAGCTTCTCGGGATCGTGCGCAGCGTGAATTCGACTTGCTACAGGACTTTGTGCGCAAGCAGGATGCCAGCGTTCTGCCGCTGACGCTATCCGACGCTAGCTACTGGAATGAGCAGTACCGGCGCACCGCATACTCCTTCGATTCGCAGAGCGTCCGGCCCTATTTCCCTTACACGCAGGTTGAGGCGGGAATTCTGAAGACCGCTGCCCAGTTGTTTCATCTTGAATTTCGAGAGGCTAAGAATGCAGCCGTTTGGGATCCGTCCGTGCATGCCTACGACGTTTACGACGGAGGCAAGAAGGCGGGCCGAATCTATCTCGATATGCATCCGCGTGAAGGGAAAGACAAATGGTTTTCCGAGAGCGGCCTGATCCCCGGCTTGCTCGGCAAGCAATTACCGGAGGCAACTTTGGTCTGCAACTTCTCGGGCGGCGTTGCGGGCGATCCGGGACTCATGCAGTTCGATGAAGTTGTGGTGTTCTTTCATGAATTCGGGCACATGATGCACGAAGTGCTCGGGGGCAGGCAGCGCTGGTCAGGGCAGAGCGGTACAACCACTGAAGGCGACTTTGTGGAAGCACCCTCACAGATGCTTGAGGAGATTTTCCACGATCCCGCAATTCTGCAGAGCTTCGCAAAGCATTATCAGACGGGTGAAACCTTGCCGGTCGAAACGATCTCCCGTATGAATCGCTCGAGCTATTTCGGGCGGGCGAGTTGGATCCAGCGGCAGCTCTTCCTTTCGACTTATGCGCTGCAGTTACATGATCGCAAACCTGAGACGGTCGACTTTGACAAGTTGCTGAAGGAGGACCTCAAGCGGTTCAGCCCCTACCAGTTTGTTGACGGCAATCGCTTCTATACCGCCTTCACTCACCTGACCGGCTACTCGTCGAATTACTACACGTATGTGTTCGACAAGGTAATTGCGGTTGATTTTTACTCGGCGTTCGACGAAAAGAAGTTGCTCGATGGACCCGCTGCGCTGCGTTATCGCAAGGCCGTACTTGAGCCCGGCAGTTCGAAACCAGCTGCACAGTTGGTTGAGGATTTCCTGGGACGCAGAGAAAACATCGACGCACTCAAACATTGGATGGACAGAGAGTTCGATCCACCACCGGCCGTTGGGAGCAGCAATGGCAGCTTTTAAGCTGCCAGAGTAGTCTCTCCTTCAACTCACAGTTTCAGCCCCGCAGTGCCAGTGCGGGGCCTTTCTGTCTGCGTGGGATCTGAAGATCCCCGACCTTCCCTTCAAGTCGCAGAGCCCCTATTTCAGGGAACTTTGAAATTTAGTTACTCGCATTTTCTTTGAGCTCAGGCCAGCAGCTACTACGTTATCGTGGGCATCTCATTTCGCGACCCTTCCATCTCATGCTTCGTTCTAGCCGCACTAGCCGCACCGCATGACCATTGCGAGACTTTTCAAAAGTGTTAGCGGTTTCCGCTTTTTGCAAATGGCCATGCTGCTGTAGAGGCAAAAGTGCCTCTCGAGCACTCGTTGGCGCTGACCGCCGTTTTGACGGCCGACGCTCTGCAAATCGAAAGGAGCGAAACATGCCTGCGGATATCCTTACATTCGGCGCAAAACCCGCTGTGAGCGATGTACATATTCTGTGGATTACGGCGGGGCTGAGTTGTGATGGCGACTCGGTATCTGTCACCGCCGCAGAACAGCCAAGTCTTGAGGACGTTGTACTGGGAGCAATTCCGGGCCTGCCAAAAGTCCACTTGCACAATCCCGTTCTCGCCTACGAAGTGGGTGATGACTTCATGAAATATTTCTACCAGGCCGAACGTGGCGAACTGGATCCCTTTGTCCTTGTCGTCGAAGGTTCGATCCCGAACGAAGAGATCAAGGATCAGGGTTATTGGGCTGCGATGGGAACCAATCCCGACACCGGCCAACCGATCACTACCTGCGAATGGATCGATCGTCTCGCACCGAAAGCTCTGGCAGTGATGGCGGCTGGGACCTGTGCCACCTACGGCGGTATTCACGCGATGGCGGGCAATCCCACGGGGGCCATGGGTCTTGCCGATTACCTGGGCTGGCAGTGGCGCTCGAAAGCAGGGCTACCAATCGTCAACGTCCCAGGCTGTCCGGTGCAACCTGACAACTTCATGGAGACCGTGCTTTATCTACTGTTCCAAGCGTCGGGAATGGCGCCGATGATTCCGCTCGACGAGCAGTTGCGTCCTACCTGGCTCTTTGGCAAAACCGTGCATGAGGGCTGCGACCGTGCCGCCTACTACGAGCAGGATGATTTCGCCACCGAGTATGGCTCTCCGAAATGCCTGGTAAAGGTGGGATGCTGGGGGCCGGTCGTGAACTGCAACGTCACCAAACGTGGCTGGATGCGCGGCATTGGCGGATGCCCGAACGTTGGCGGTATTTGCGTGGGTTGCACCATGCCGGGATTCCCCGATATGTTCATGCCGTTTATGGACGAACCCTCGGGCGCGCGCTTCTCCACTGCCGCGCTCACTCTCTACGGAAAGATGATCAGGGCGCTGCGCTCCATCACCAATAACACCGTCAACGGAGAACCCGAGTGGAGGCGTCGCGGGCATCAACTCCTCACCGGCTACACACCCAAACCCGGAGCCTACGACATTCATCCACGCCGCAAAGCTGCCTAACGGAGAGGACGCACATGGGAACGATTACCGATACCTTAACTCAGACCCCGAGCAAGAAACGAAATCTCGTTGAGATGAACTGGGATCCCATTACCCGAATTGTTGGGAGCCTTGGCATCTTCACCAAAATCGACTTCGAAAACAAGCAGGTAGCCGAATGCTACAGCACGTCTTCGATCTTCCGTGGGTACAGCATTTTCATGAAAGGCAAAGATCCGCGGGACGCACATTTCATTACTAGCCGCATCTGCGGAATCTGCGGCGACAATCACGCTACATGCGCCTGTTATGCACAAAACATGGCGTTCGGCGTTAAACCGCCTATCCTCGGCGAGTGGATTCTCAATCTCGGAGAAGCTGCCGAGTACATGTTCGATCACAACATTTTTCAGGACAACCTCGTCGGCGTGGATTTCTGCGAGCAGATGGTGAAGGAAACCAATCCGAGCGTGTGGGAGAAAGCGCAGCACACGCAGGCGCCCAACGCCGACAAGCACGGGTACCGCACCATCGCTGACATCATGACCTCGCTGAATCCGTTCACCGGCGATTTCTATCGCGAGACCCTGGTTGTAAGCCGACTTACCCGCGAAATGTTTTGCTTGATGGAAGGCCGTCACGTACATCCTTCCACGCTCTATCCCGGCGGCGTAGGTACCGTGGCTACGGTTCAGCTCTTTACCGACTACCTCGTCCGCCTGATGAAATATGTCGAGTTCATGAAGAGATGCGTACCACTGCACGACGATCTTTTTGACTTCTGGTACGAGGCATTGCCCGGATACGAAAAGGTGGGAGAACGGCGCGTGCTGCTCGGTTGCTGGGGCGCGTTCAATAATCCCGGCGTCTGCGATTACAAGTACGAACACATGTCCAACTGGGGACAGCACATGTTCGTCACTCCTGGCGTCGTCGTCGACGGCCAGCTAGTTACGAATGATCTGGTGGACATCAACTTGGGCTTGAGAATTCTGCTGGGCAGCTCGTACTACGATGATTGGCAAAGCGAAGAAACATTCGTCAAGACCGATCCGCTCGGCAACACGATCGATAAGCGCCATCCCTGGAACCAGACAACCACGCCGCGTCCGCAGAAGCGCGATTTCAACGGCAACTACACCTGGGTCATGTCTCCGCGCTGGTATGACAAACGCACCGGCGATCACTTGGCCCTCGATACCGGAGGCGGACCCATTGCGCGTCTCTGGTCTACCGCGCTCTCCGGGTTGGTCGATATGGGAGGCTATGTCAAGGCCACTGGACACAGCGTGAAGATCAATCTGCCCAAGGGACCGATGCTTCCGGAAGCGAGCTACGAATGGAAGATTCCGAAGTGGAGCAATGCTATCGAACGCGACCGTGCACGCACTTACTTCCAGGCGTACTCAGCCGGTGCGGCATTGTATTTCTGTGAGCAGGCGATGCAGGAGCTTCTCGCTGGAAACTCCAAAACCTGGGCGCCTTTCAAGGTTCCGGAGGAAGCGATTGGATGCGGATTCCACGAGGCGGTACGCGGTGTGTTGTCGCATCACGTCGTTATCCGCGAAGGAAAAATCGCCAACTACCATCCCTATCCTCCAACCTGCTGGAATGCCAACCCGCGCGACATCTATGGAACTCCCGGCCCCTACGAAGATGCGGTGCAAAATACTCCGCTCTTCGAAGAGAACGGACCTGAGAACTTCAAGGGCATCGACATCATGCGAGCTGTCCGCAGCTTTGACCCGTGCCTGCCTTGCGGAGTGCACATGTATCTGGGTGAGGGTAGGGAGATCGAAGCCCGGCACTCACCGATGTTCGGGGTGGAGAAAAAATGACCGCTCCGGGTAATCGCGAGTTCCAGGCATATACCGAGCGGATCGAGCAGATGGTGCAGCGCGCCAGCGCCCTAACGGACGAGAACGCGCGCGACACCTCGCTCGAACTCCTTCAGTCCGTGATGGACCTTCATGGAGCAGTAGTCTCTCGCATCGTGGAGTTGCTCGATGCCAGCGAGTCTGGTCGCACCTCGCTGGCGAAGCTTGGCAATGATCCCATGGTGTGCGGTCTGCTAGTGCTCTACGGAGTCCACCCTGTGGCGCTGGAAGATCGCGTGGCCCGCGCCGTCGAAAAAACTGGGGGGCAACTGCGGAAACATGGAGGGAGTGTCGAATTGCTTGGCATTGCCGACTCTGTAGTGCGGGTGAAAATCCAAAGTTCAGGACACGGCTGTGGCTCATCTCCCGACGCGCTAAAAGACACGGTCGAGCAAGCAATCCTGGAAGCCGCGCCCGAAGTGGTCGAGGTAGTCGTCGAGGGCGTGCCCTCCTCGACCTCCGGATTCGTGCCACTCAACCTTATTCAGCCAGCCGCAAAAGAGGAAAACAAGTATGAAGAATCCGCCGCGTGATATCAGCGCTCATACCCCGGGAACTAAACGGGGAGAAGAATGGGCCTTCGAAGGCCGCAAAGAGCCCGGACGCGAGGGCAATGGACGCACCTCGCGCGACGCTACCGGCATCAATGCCGACCACCGAAAACCAATTGATCCGAGGATGCCGAACCTGCCGCCAGCTTAGGTGGGCAAAGACAAATGAAAACTATCACCGATGCCGCCGGGGATAACTCCGGGCGTGGATCGCTCGCAACACTACGCCAATTCGTGCGCGCGTCGCGCGAGCAATCGGAAGTGTGCGAGCTCTGCGCTGTGGCAATTTCGCCAGGGCACCAGCACCTGCTGGAGTTAGAAAAGCGCCGCGTGACGTGCTCCTGTGACGCATGCTCCATCCTCTTTGGAGGAAATGCAAAGCAGCGTTATCGGCGCATTCCGCGCGATGTTTGTCGTCTGCAGGAGTTCACCATGGATGACCAGGAGTGGGATAGCCTGCTCATTCCGATTAACTTGGCGTTCTTTGTGTACAGCAGCACTGCGGCCCGGGTGGTTGCGCAATATCCCAGCCCCGGCGGTGCCATGGAATCTGCGCTCGACCTGGAATATTGGAACGCGATTGTCGAGCGCAATCCGGTGTTGAAGAAGTTTGAGCCGGACGTGGAGGCGCTGCTCGTCAATCGCCTCTCAACCGGTGCGCCGCAATATTACCGCGCTCCCATCGACCAGTGTTTCCGCCTTGTCGGCATCATTCGGACACAGTGGCGTGGGCTCTCCGGTGGGCAGGATGTGTGGAAAGAAATCGACCGCTACTTCCGTCAACTGGACCCCGTAAGAGCCAGTGGTGAGGAACCGTGTGCCTGATCTCAGCTTCCAAGTCGAAAACGCCGTGGCCCGAGCAAATTCGGCCACTCCCCTGCTTATCTTCAAAGTGCGCATCACCGACGCCGAAAAGCAGCCAATCCACTCCATAGCCTTGCGGGTTCAGGTGCAGATCGAACCGGTTCGCCGCCGCTACACGCCAGAGGAACAGGTACACCTGAAAGAACTGTTCGGCGAACCCGAGCGCTGGAGCAAAACCGTGCAACCTCTGTTGTGGACGAACGTCAGCGCCAGCGTTTCGGCATTCGACGGCAGCATTGTCGCCGATGTGCAGGTGCCCTGTACCTTCGACTTCAACGTTGCCGTCACAAAGTATCTATATGGCCTCGATGCCGGTGAGATTCCAACCACTCTACTCTTCAGCGGGACCGTCTTTCACGCCGGACGCATGGGTCTGCAGATTGCGCAGATTCCCTGGGATCGTAGTGCCAGCTATCGTCTGCCGGTTCAAGCCTGGAAGGAAATGATGGATCTGTATTATCCGAACACCGCATGGGTTTGCCTGCAGCGTGACGTCTTCGAAAAGCTTTACAGATTCAAGGTTCAGCACGGAACTACAACTTGGGAACAAACATTGGAGCGCATGCTCGAGTTAACAGAAGGGGTGAAATCGTGAATCGCGGACTTGCCAAAAAGGTCGCGGACGCCGTGCTCTATGAAGGCTACATGCTTTATCCGTACCGGCCTTCCGCAGTCAAGAACCGTCAGCGCTGGACCTTCGGCACCCTCTACCCTCCGGCGTATGCGGAGGTTGGCAAAGGAACCGAGCGCTGCAAAATGCATTCGGAATGCCTGTTGCAAACCACTGGCGACGCAGCCATACAAATTCAACTTCGCTTCCTGCAGCCTCTTGCAAGGCGGGTCGCCAAATCGGTCGGTAACCGTTTTGACGCTGTGCCGTCGCTTGTCGTCGATGGCCGTTGGATCGAGAGCTGGGACGAAGGGGTTGAACGTTCTGTGGAGTTTGCCTTCTCCACTCTTGCAGACACGCAGCAGCTCAACTTCAGATTTCCGGGCAGCAGCGAAACGGAGTTGCTGAACGATGACTCCGAAAGACTCGTCGGGATCGTGACTCGTACCGAGCACGAAGTAGCAGGATTCGTTTCCGTCTCTTCGGAAAAAATCAACGAGAGCGTGATGAAACTGATTCTTGAGGTCGTGAACACGACGCAACTGGAGGGTGATCCGGCTGACAGAAACTCTGCCTTGCTCTACTCACTTCTGTCGGCACACACCATCCTCGCCACCACCGGCGGAGAGTTTGTGTCACTCCTCGAACCGCCGGAAGATCTGCGCGATGCCACGGCCGCCTGCAAAAACGTCGGCAACTTCCCCGTTCTAGTCGGCGCGCCGCCGGAGCGCAACATGCTGCTCTGTTCTCCAATTGTTCTCTATGACTATCCGCAGATCGCCCCGGAGAGCGCGTCCGACTTCTACGACGCCACCGAAATGGACGAGATGCTCACTTTGCGGGTAATGACCCTCACCGATGAGGAGAAAGACGAGATGCGGCGTGCCGATGATCACGTCCGCGATCTTCTTCAACGCACCGAGGAAACTGCGCGCGAACAACTGAAGAGAACGCACGGCGTCATCCGCAGCATGGGTCCAGCGAGGGAGAAACAATGATGGACTGGGATAACTACGCGCAAGCCGGCGAACCCGATCACACTCCCATCGAGAGCATCACCGTGTTCGGGATTGCTGTGAAGCCCGGTGACCGTGTACGCCTGTGGCCGCAGAAAACCGCCGACATCATCGACATGGCGCTCAAAGGCAAGGTCGCCATCATCGAGGCGATTGAACGCGACTTTGAAGATCGCCTGCATCTGGCTGTCGTTCTCGAAGATGACCCGGGCCGCGATCTCGGGATGCTGCGCCAGCCCGGACACCGTTTCTTTTTCTCTCCCGAAGAGGTCGAGCCGGTTGCGCCCAATGGCGAGATGCGTCATGAACGATAACGCTACGGGGAAAATTCTTATCGCCGGAGTGGGAAATATCTTCCTCGGTGACGACGCATTCGGTGTCGAGGTCGTGCAGCGTCTCGCCAATCGTGCGCTGCCGGGGAATGTTCGCGTCATCGATTTCGGCATCCGAAGTTACGACCTCGCGTACGCGCTGATGGAGCCATGGGAGCTGGTGATTCTGGTGGACGCACTCCCGCGAGGAGGTGAACCCGGCACCGTGTACACCATCGAACCGCAACTGCCCCGGTCGGTCGATCCACCCACTAGCATTGCCGTGGATGCGCATTCCATGAACCCGGTCACTGTGCTGCAACTAGTCCGCAATCTCGAAGGCAAAGCCGGCCCCCTGCTGGTCGTCGGCTGTGAACCGTCGACGGTCGAGGCTGATGAGGGCGGTCAGATGGGTCTCAGTAATCCAGTGCGCGCCGCCGTTGATGAGGCAGTCCGCATGATCGAAGAAATAATCGCAGGTATTCGTAAATCAACCGCGGCGTAGTCCGCCAGAAGGAGAAGTTATGTCCGTCGCAAAAGTCGTGAAATGGGGAACCATCGCCGCAACCGTTTACTCCGTATATTTCTTTCGAGGAGACATTCAACGCTACGTCAAAATGAAACGAATGTGAGTGGAGTAGTTATGGAATGGGTGGTCCGGCAACCACCCATTCTTCGTCTTACTGTTTTTCAAGAACGGCAGGAGCAGAAGCCTCGGGGGCCTTCTCGGGAATTTGCCGCTGCACGAAAATGATCCGCTTCACAAGATTCCGCGGAATGTCACTCTTCTTGTCGCCAGTCATTACCCTAACTGTTTCCCACGTTACGCTTTCGATGTCGCCGCTTACGGCAGAGCCGTCACGCATTTCGATGATGTCATTCGAACTCGGCAGTTCTACCTCCACCGAGCCTCCGTTGGAGTCTTCAGCGCGAACCTCAAAGGGATAGTCTGCCTTGTTGTATCCAGCCTTGGTCAACAGCAACAGGTGCGACCCTTCAGGGACCCGCAACACCTTTGGCGTAACCCCAAGTTTTTGTCCATCGATGTCGATGTTGGCGCCTTCGGGTACGGAGCGGATGGTCATCGAGACAGCGTGAACCGCAAGCTGACGGTTTTCCGAGAACACAATATTTTTAACTCCGAAGGCTACGCGCGCCGGCCTGGAAACCGCAGTGAAGTTGATTTGTTGCTTCATCTTCTGGTGCGGCTCGAGCCTCTGCCCAATGTAAAGGGTTACATTCCCCACGATCGCATCGTGCTTGTCGTAGTAAACAAGTGTCAGGTCTGATGTTGGAAAAACCCCATTGCTGATGTTTTCGATCTCGACGTCGACTACGTAATTGCTGGCCTTACCCGCCCAGGTCCCATTCAGCGAGATATCGCCAAAGGTGACCTCGATCAAGGGCTTGTCTGGTGGCCACGGTAGAACGATTTTCTTATCTTTGGCAACTACGCATACACATAGTGAAAATACGAGCACGAAGATAGCAACTCTGTTTCGCATGGTCTAACGTATTAGCACATAGCGAAGGAACACTCCAGAAAATAGAAGTTGGGGAAGTGCTTAGGCAAGTGAAACCCTCGGTCGGCCCGAGGGTTTTGCATTTAATGGGTGTCGATCTCAGCTTCAAATAATGTTGCGCACTCCTGCGCTGCGCTCAGCTATGCCAACTCCGCGAAAGGAGTCCTCCGACGGGTCATCCTCCTTGAGAAATTCCGCCAGCAAGTCCACGAGTTTATCTGGTTCGGCCAGAAACGAATCATGACCATGTGAAGAGTCAACATGTTCATAGCTGCAGTCCACGCCCGCCTCGCGAAGCTCTTGGGCAAAAGCGCGCACATCGTCATCCGGAAACAGCACATCGCTGGAGATTCCGAACAGCAGCACTTTAGCTCGGACCCGCTCCCACGCTTTGCCATTCCAATCCCGCTTCGGGTCATACAGATCCATCGCACGCGTAATCGCCAAATATGAATTGGCGTCGAAGCGCTCCCAGAATAGTTTCCCCTGGTAGTCCAGATAGCCAGCGATATCGAATCTGCCCTCTTCCGACTCCCACGGAGCGGCAACTCCCTTGCGATCGGCCTTGCGTCCGTGGCGCTGGTGAAACAGCTCGGAGGACTTGTACGTACACATTGCCAACCCGCGCGCTTGCGCCAATCCCGCACGCGGCCCCGGTCCATCGTAGTAGTCTCCGCCGCGCCATTCCGGATCCAGTTGAATTACCTCGCGCTGCAGATGATTCAAAGCCAGCCCGAGCGCATTCAACTCTGTGGTACCCATCGCCACCACGCGATCCACCCAATCCGGATATTCCACCGCCCACTGCAGCGCCTGCATGCCACCTATCGACGGCCCAATCACTGTCCGCAAGTGCCGGATCCCCAGCTCCTGCAGCCCGATCTTCTCTGCGCGCACCCAGTCGCGCACCGTAACCTGCGGGAAACTGGCGCCGTAGGGTTTGCCGGTTGCGGGATCGAGCGACGCTGGACTGGTTGAGCCGTAGCAGGAGCCGATTACGTTGAAACACACCACGCACTCGCGCTCGAGATCGAAGTTCCGCTGCAGCAAATCAGGCCACCACTGGTCCACCCGCGCTGAACCTGACAGCGCATGGCAGACCAGCGTGACGTTGCTACAATCCTCGTTTGGCTCGCCGTAAATTGCGTAGCGCAGGTTTACGCTTTGCAAAGATTTGCCAATGTCCAGTTTGAACGGGCCGCGCTTCGTTATCGAAACCGTGCCCTGGGTCAAATGATGGTGTGTCAAGTGATGCAGTTCGGCTGTCATGGCTATTTCCTTGTCCTCTGCCCTGCCGTTTCCGGCAAGGTATGCGTTGTTCCGTTCGCAGCTTCAATCGCCTGCGCAAGATCAGCGATGATGTCGCGCACATCTTCGATGCCCACGGAGAGCCGCACAAGTTCCTGGGTCACGCCCGTGTCAAGCTGTTCTTGTTCGCTGAGTTGTTGGTGAGTTGTAGAGGAGGGATGGATGATCAGCGACTTTGCATCGCCAATGTTTGCTACGTGGCTGAAGAGCTTTACTGCATCGATCAACTTGCGACCAGCGTCGTAGCCACCCTTGATCCCGAATGTAACCAGCGCGCCTTGCCCCGTCGGCAGATATTTCTTGGCGCGTTCATAGTACTTGCTCGATTCCAACCCCGGATAATTCACCCACTCCACACCGGGATGCGTTTCCAGGTAATTCGCAACCTTCAGCGCGTTCTCCGAATGCCGCTCCAGCCTCAAATGCAGCGTTTCGGCCCCTTGCAGCAGCAGGAACGAATTGAACGGCGAGAGTGCCGCTCCCGTGTCGCGCAATCCCTGTACCCGGGCCTTCAGAATGAATGCCAAGTTTCCAAACGCCGCCGTGTAGCTGATGCCATGGTAGCTGGGGTCGGGATCGACGAAATCGCGCTTAAAGCGAGGCGAAGCCGCCCAATCAAAGCGTCCGGCGTCGACGATAATGCCGCCGATTGTCGTGCCGTGTCCTCCAATAAACTTAGTCGCGGAATTCACCACAATGTCTGCGCCCCATTCGATAGGACGTGTGAGCGCCGGGGATGCCGAAGTATTGTCGATCACCAGCGGAATACCAGCTTCGTGCGCAATCTTTGCCAGTGTCTCGATGTCAGATACATCCAGCTTCGGATTTCCGAGGGTTTCAGTGTAGAGCGCCTTGGTCTTTTCGTTGATCGCCTTGCGTATCCCATCGAAGTCATCCGCGTCGACGAACTTCACCACGATCCCCAACCGCGGTAGCGTGTAATGGAAGAGGTTGTAGGTGCCGCCGTAGAGCGACGTCGTCGAGACAATCTCATCGCCCGCTCCTGCCAGAGTCGTAATGATCAAGGTCTCCGCAGCTTGTCCCGACGCAGTCGCCAATCCGGCAACTCCGCCTTCCAGCGCGGCGATCCGGTTCTCGAATACATCGGTCGTCGGATTCATGATGCGGGTATAGATGTTTCCGAATTCCTGCAATCCGAACAGCCGACCAGCATGAGCGCTATCGTCAAATACATAGCTGGTGGTCTGGTAGATCGGCACCGCACGTGCCTTGGTGGTTTGTTCTACGCTCTGACCGCCATGGACGGCCAAGGTGGCAAAAAATTGTTTCTTTTCGTTTTCCGGCATCGTATCCGCTCCTCTTCAGAACTCTTTACACAAAACAAAACGACCCAGGCTCTCTGCCGTGGGTCGTTTGGAAACTCTTGAATGTCGCTTGGCTACTATTAATCTGAGCTTCGCGAACTCTCGAGCGCAACCACGGCGGGGCGCATGCACATCAGGTGCATACACATGGCCATGGCCGTAACTAAGATCGCGCTCAACATCGTGTTGTGTTTTTACAGGAATTCGGGCTGCCCTGTCAAGTCCTGGGCGCGACAATCCCCAGTTCCCCTCCCGCTCTCGATCAGATTGCAGACATGACAAAGGGCGCAGATATCTCCGCGCCCTCGTTCAATGCTAAGCGTTTCCCTCAGATCACCATCACTTCTTTGTACTCTCCGAACACTGCGCGCATAGAATCGCAGATCTCGCCGACCGTGGCGTTGTTCTCCACTGCGTCCACAATGACCGGCATCAGATTTCCGCCGTTGCGTGCGGTTTCGTCCACCTTGCGTACTGCGGCGGCTGCCTTCTCCTGGTCGCGCTTGGCGCGGAATGCGCGCAGACGCTCCACTTGACGACGCTCCAGCTCTGGGTCCATCTTCAGCAGCATTACCGGCTTTTCGTGATCCATCTGGAACGAGTTCACGCCCACCAGTATTTGCTCTTTGCTGTCCACTGATTTCTGGAATTCGTAGGAGGCATTCTGGATTTCCTGCTGCACAAATCCACGTTCAATCGCCTTCAGCATTCCGCCCATCGTGTCGATCTTGCCGATGTACTCTGCCGCGCGCTTTTCGATTTCGCTGGTCAGCGTCTCAACGTAGTAGGAACCGGCAATCGGATCAATTGCAGCGGTTACTCCGCTCTCGTAGCCGATGATCTGCTGTGTGCGCAGAGCAATCCGGGCCGAGTCTTCCGTTGGCAGCGCCAGCGCTTCATCGAACGAGTTCGTGTGTAGCGACTGAGTTCCGCCCAGCACCGCTGCCAGGGCCTGCAGTGACGTGCGCACGATGTTGTTCTGTGGTTGCTGCGCTGTAAGCGTCGAGCCACCGGTCTGGGTATGGAAGCGCAGCATCAGCGCCTTAGGTGCTGTGGCTCCGAAACGGTCGCGCATGATTTTTGCCCACATGCGGCGTGCAGCACGGAACTTCGCGATCTCTTCCAAGAAGTTATTGTGGCAGGCAAAGAAGAAGGAGAGACGCGGAGCAAACTTGTTGACGTCCAGTCCTGCATCGACTGCTGCCTGCACATAGGTGATGCCATCGGCTAGGGTAAATGCCACTTCCTGCACGGCGGTCGAACCTGCCTCGCGCATGTGATAACCGCTGATCGAGATCGTGTTCCACTCCGGCACGCTCTCGTTACAATACGCAAAAATATCGGTGATCAATCGCATGGCCGCAGTCGGCGGATAGATATAGGTTCCGCGTGCGATGTATTCCTTCAGCACGTCGTTCTGAATCGTGCCGCTCAACTTTTTCGCGTCGAATCCATTTCGCTTTGCCACCGCGACATAGAGAGACAGCAGCACCGCCGCCGATGAGTTGATGGTCATCGACGTGGAAACTTTCTCCAGATCAATGCTGTCGAACAAGCGTTGCATGTCTTCAATTGTGTCAATGGCCACGCCCACCTTGCCGACTTCGCCAAGCGCGAACGGGTTGTCGCTGTCATAGCCGATCTGGGTTGGTAAGTCGAAAGCCACGGACAGGCCGGTCGTTCCCTGGCCCAGCAGGAAGCGGTAGCGCTTGTTGCTCTCTTCCGCATCGCCCATTCCGGCATATTGCCGCATCGTCCACAGCCGTCCGCGATACATCGAACTCTGCACGCCGCGTGTGTATGGGAAACTGCCGGGAGCGTTCAACTCCTTTTCGTAGTTGAAATCGGAGAAATCGGCTGGGGTGTAAAACGGGTTGATGACGATACTGGATGTGGTCTTAAAAACTTTCTCTGGCTTCTTTGCCGCTACTGCTTTTTCAACAGACATGGGAATGGCCTCTCGGGGCTTAAATTCTTGATCGCTTCCGGCGTGCCCGCCAGAAGGAACTCAATCCAAAATAAAGAAATAATGTGCCAATCACTCCTGCCAATACAACTCGTTCAAGTCCAACCTGGTGCGTTTGGTATTTTCTGTATTCGCGGAGAAAAGCACTGACGATAATTGCGGTAAAACAAAGAAATAATAATCCACTGACTTCCAAACAAAGTACTCGGAGCGCGCCCATGGCAGAGCCCATAAAAGCGGCCGTACCTGACCGGATCCCGCGAAGAACTCGCTGGTTCCGGCCCGGTGTACCACGCAGTTTGCGGCAGGCCGATCCTGTAACTGAGCCCAGTTTCGCGCCCAGCGAAGATCCTCCTCCCGGAGACCGTGCATCGCTCATAGTGCTATTGTAACGCCCCAACTCGCGGCTTCGGCATAGGCATTGTGCGCCAAGAACTCTCTTCCTCATTTTTTGCCCTGAACCACGCGTCCTGGCCGGTTAAATAACTTCTGCCTCCACTTCGGCATCTAACCGCTAGACCGGGGGAATGGCGTGGATCAAAAACTCGAAAGACTTATGAAACAGCTCGGTGAAGCCATAAATGATTCGATTTCCGATTCCGAGCAGATCGCCGAAGTCATCTCACGCACTAAAACCAGTGGTTATGACATCTTTATCGTTCTTGAAGCTACCGTAGGTTTCAACAAGCGAGAAACCGAGCCTCCCATTGCATCGCCCTCACGTCAAGGCGAGCCTGAGTTGCGCATCAGCGCCCAGGATGCCAGCTTTCTCAAGTCGCTGAGAATCTCCGTGGAGCCGAAACCCGGGCGCAAGAACGGGAAAGCGGCTTGACTCATCTCGCGATTCGGGTCTGAGGAGCGGCTTCCTGTGCTACTATCCTTTGTTGCTGATTGCGCGGTCATTTTGAATCATATTTCACGAATTCCGCAGCCCAGTTATCGGTCTGCACTAATGCACTCGTCAGTCGAAAACTCTGCACTCAGGAAAGACGATGAAGGACACTCTGGGAGTTTTATTAGCTGGTGGTGCAGGTGAGCGGCTTTATCCGCTTACCCGCGATCGCGCAAAGCCCGCCGTCACCTTTGGTGGAATCTACCGAATTATTGACGTAACCCTTTCCAACTGCATCAACTCCAACCTCCGCAAGGTTTATATCCTCACGCAATACAAGGCGCTCTCCCTCAATCGCCATATTCGCGAGGCCTGGCAAATTGTCGCCAGCGAACTTGGAGAGTTTGTCGAGATTCTGCCGCCTATGAAGCGCGTCAGCGAGGACTGGTACAAGGGAACGGCCGATGCCGTTTACCAGAACATCTATTCGATCGGCAGCGAGCGTTCCAAGTACGTGATCATCCTCTCGGGCGATCACATCTATAAGATGAACTACGAACTGATGCTCGACCAGCACAGGCAATCTGGAGCCGACGTCACGCTCGCGACCATTCTTATCGACCCCAGTGAATCGCGCCAGTTCGGCGTGGTTGAGATCGACCATAGTGGCCGGGTAACCGGATTTCAGGAAAAACCCAAGAAGACCGATCTGCGTTCTCCCTACAACCCGGAGATGATCTCGGCCTCCATGGGAATCTATCTCTTCAACACAGACGTACTCATCCCCGCCCTGCTAAAGGACGCCGAGGACCCGGAATCGCGGCACGACTTTGGTTACAACATCCTTCCCCGCATGGTAGATGACTGCAAGGTGGTCTCATTTAATTTCGTTGATGAGAACCATAAGGAAGCTCTCTATTGGCGGGATGTGGGAACCCTGGAGGCTTTCTACGAAGCCAACATGGACGTGGCGTCCGTATCTCCGGTTTTCAATCTTTACGATCAGAGTTGGCCGATTCGCGGATATCAGCGCCAGTACCCCCCGGCCAAGTTTGTATTTGCTGAACCAGGACGCTCCGGTCTGGCCATCGATTCTGTCATCAGCCAGGGATGCATTGTTTCCGGCGGCGTGGTGCGGAACAGCGTGCTCTCACCAGACGTCCGGGTGAACTCCTACTCTGAGGTCGACTCCAGCATCCTGTTCAGCCACGTCAACGTAGGCCGACACTGCCGCATTCGCAAGACGATTATTGATCGCGATGTCCAATTACCCGAAGGCACTGTGATCGGTTACGACACCGAGGCAGACCGCCAGAAGTACTTTGTCACCGAAAGCGGCATCACCGTGGTCACCCGCGACTACTCACTGTTTGAGAGTCCTGTGGCGGTCGACTACTACACCAGTGACTAACGGTCGGAAGCGAAAATGCAGGGGGCGGGAATACGCCACCTCTGCAACCGCTCGGGACCGTATAGTTTTCTGCCGCCGGTGGCATTTCTTGCTCTTGCTTAGCCCTACTGGTAAGCGGTTCGATTCACCCACTGCAGTCGCTGGAAGCTCGACGTCGCAGTCGTCCCGGAAACCATTCCTGCATTGCTGATCGTTGTGGCAGGAAACCACGGGGGCGCAATACCGTTTGCATAGCGGCGGTCAAAGTAAACGTTACGCGTAGTCGATCCGATGTCCTTCATTTGATTTTGAATTCGCCCACCGACGATCGTCAGCTTGTTGATGCTGTTGCCCGTGTTAATGAGGCCCCCGCTTCCCCCGCTTGAAATCGTAGCAATCGAAGCGTCTATCTCGAGGTTGCCGTTGGACTGGAGATTATTGAGCTGGATATCACCGCTCGCGGTGAAAATCCCCAAGGTCTGCCCCTTGTCATTTCCGGGAATGAGTGTATCGGCGGGCGTGCCGGGGATTTGATTCTGCGTAAGGGTGACCGGTTCAGTCTTATACAGAATGTCACCTGTTATGGCTACGTTCCCGGCCGCGGTGATCGTAAGCGCAGTGCCATCCTGAATAGCAGCCACGCCTTGTCCGGTACCGGAGAGTGCCGTGATATTCCCGTCCACATAAAGCAACGTGGCGGGGCCAATAACGGAGTTCGATACTGGATCCCGTTGTTGCGGAACGCCGTTGATGGTCACGCTGTTGCCGCTGGTGTCACTGAAGGTTGTTGTATTGGACGCGTTATTGATGTTGATAGTGGTGGTGGTAGTGCCTTGCTTAATGGTGTAAATCTGCCCGGATGTTCCGCTGGTCGAGATCGTTACAGCGGCATCTCCTTCTACCATAATGCCGCCGCCTGTGAATGTAGCTACACCGGCGGTCACAGAATACGGTAGAAACACGCCAGAGCTTGCGCCGCCAGATGGATACTTAACCTGGCTAGCACGCCGTAGGGTATTAGCCCGGTCGGTGTTTGAGGGCTGGCCCCCAGTACCCACGCCGTCGAGGACTGCGCGCTGCTGGTTGTAGTCATTGCTCGGCAGGGGTACCGTGTTCTGGCCCCATTTCGGCTGCTGCGCGAAGGAAGGCGCGATTGTGGTGCCACTCTTTGTGTCTGATACGGCAGCGGATTGGTCGCAACTGCTGCTGAATTGATATCCGGCGTTGGCCGAGTGGCTACCCACCGAGTCGGTAAAAATGTATTGTCCCGCAGTCGAGAAATTCCATGCGCCATTCGTGAATACAGGACCTGAAATTGTTCCCGGCACCAGGGTCGTACCATCACAGATGTTGCTCGCGTCTATAAACATGCCCCAGGCGGCAAAGCTCTTGTTGGTGCTACCAGCGGCGGTCAACGGAACCTTCAGCGTGAGGCTTCCCGATTCCTCCAGTGTTGTCTTCTGAATACCGCGCGCTCGGCCATAGACGAGCAGATGATAGTTATAGGTGTAGGTAAAATTGGTCGGCGTGGTCGCCGTGGTCGTGCATCCGGTCGGACACGGAGTTGTGCAGGATCCTCCAGTGGCGACTGGAGTCACGCTGCACCCTGAAAACGTCAACCAGGCGTGGTTCGCGTCCAGAGTCGGATCAAGTAGAAAGCTTGCTGGCCAGGAAGAAGCCTGCCCACTGTTGATCGACGTGTACGCCGCCCCATAACTTCCTACAACATTGTTCAGAACCGTGGTTTCCGTGCCAGGTGCAATCGGTTGCGTCGAGGTCGCAAACGTTGCAGGAACCGTAGCAAGCATCTGGTTAGCAATCGACTGTCTTACCACCGCCAAGCCGGAATCCGCAGCGTAAAAGCCGCCCCTGAAATCACGGTAGTAGCCGTTAATCAGCATATCGGAATTGGTGGCCATCACCATGGCTACTGTCATTCCCGTCAGCATCATCAGCAGCAGCAGCGTAGTGATGAGAGCAATGCCGTTTTCGCGATCGCCGCACCGCCAGCGTGGAAACATCCGTGAAACCTTTTTGCGTCCCATGGGTTCGCCTTTCACTGATCCTTCATGCTCAAACTTCGAGGGTTGACAACTACTGAAGCAGCCTCGATTTTGTAAGCACCCCCATCAAAACTATTGGGCGAAGTAAATGCCGGATTCGGCGGAGTTCGACTTATCAAGCTGATTCGAACTGCACGAACCTTCGTGAAATCGGTTAAGGAAGAGACTGAATAAGTGTAGGGGTCGTCTGACAGGGTTGTGGGGTTGTACAGCGAAACTCCAACCTTAAATCCGATGATTTGCTCCGCGATAATGTCAGTGGTCGCCGCCTGAGTACTGGTCGCAACCTGGGTCCGAATCAACTTAGGACTGTTGGGGTCGGTAGTTGTGTCCACCTTGTAAGTGACTGGCGCCAACTTGAGCACCCAATCGTTATTGTCGAAGGTGGCTGTCAGACCGGAAGCATCTGCGTTCGTGGATATCGAGTAGGGATCATTGGTGGTACCAGTGTTGCTGCCGTTCGCGTTTGTTGCCCCGTGTTGCAGATGTACGTATGCACCTGAGACCGCGCCATTGGCAGTCAACTTGGCCGTTGTCATCTGCGTTCCGTCGTTGGTCACCAAAAGGATCTGATCACCTGTCTTGAAGTAACCGGCTAATTGCGCGAGCGTCGTGGTGCCCACCGGTGTGAGATAGACGTCGGTGCTTGTGGTAACGACGGCACCGCCAGTGCTGTTGCTTGGGTGCGAGGCAGTGGTCGTTAAGTCGGTTGAGATTATGTTCAAGGTATCGAAGCACGATGCCGAGTACACGAAGGTCGTGGTATTCCAGCAACCCGTTGCATAGGGTTGGTTCACCGCCGTGATCCCAAGGGGCCAACCCGGCGTATCTGCCGCCTGGTAAAAGCCCTCGCCCGCATTCGAAACATCAGTCTCCAGCTGAGTGATCGCGTTCCGCAAACTGAAGTTCAATGCCACCTGGCTTTGCTGGTTCACAAAGACCGGCACGTGCCGTTTGAACATAGTGGTGGCCGCACTGCCGATAATGGCAAAAACCGCAAGCGCAACCAGCAATTCGATCAGCGAAAAACCAGAACAGCGGGTACGGGGCGTTTGAAAGCCCGCGCTGGACAAGTCCCACGGAACTGGCTCTGAGGGTGTCACCCGATATTCGAGCGGCGATGGATTCATTGGCGCACCGTGCTCATCTGAAATGTGACCTGCGGTTGTATCGGAGTATCCAGGAGGCGCACCAGAACAGTGATACGACGGGCTCCAGTTGGAAGACCGGTGATAGTGCTGTCCTCGATCAACCACCGCCGCTCGAAGTGAAGCGCGTCGGCAGCGATCGCAGGCGGCGTGGCAGACCAGGTGGATTGCGTTCCCGCATCCGGGGTCTGAGTCTGTGTCAGATATCCGGCGACCCCCGTTGTGCTGTTCGGTTTGGAGATAGTCTCAGTTACATTGCCAGCTCCGGAGGAAAGAAAAACCTCATCGAAGTAAACCACCGAATTGGCGCCAACCGTGACCGGCCCTACATTGGCAGTCAGACTTCCGACGCTATCTCCCGAGGTGATGGCAATCGCTGGATCGCTGGGAGGCAAACGCGTCAGTTCCTCTAGTTTTTCCGAGGTCTGCAACCCTGCAAGACTCATGTATCTTGAGCGATCAGTACTGCTGCTCGTCTTTGAGATCAGGCCGGCAAGTGCCAACATCCCAACCGCCAGAATGGTGATTGCCATGATGACCTCAAGCAGTGTGAATCCTGCTGAAGATCCTGTCTTAGGGCGCGTAAACAACGTTGACGTTGCCATAATTTGATACCGTGACGGTCCCTGTTTTGGTCAAACCAGTTATGACCAGGGTCATCGTTCCTGCGGTGGCTTTCACCGATCCGCCCGGACTGAACTGCAATGTCGCGTTGGCCCCAAGAGTGGTTGTGGTACTCCCGATCGGAACCGCGCCACCAACGTTGACGAAGACTCCGTCAAGAGCTGGATTACTTTTTAACTGGTAGGTACCGGCGGTCTTATCGAAGACGATTTGGAACGGATATCCTTGGGAAATAGCTTGGTAACGAGTCGACTGAATGGCTCCGGAGACGTTGGAAACGGACGAATGCAGCTGGTAATTGGCCATTGATGATTGCACCAGCGGGACCGCCATCGCAGTTACAACCAGGATGACTCCCAAGACCAGTACCGTCTCAATCAAGCTGAAGCCACGGTCCGGCACTAAGATGCAACCCGGCTGGGGGCGTCGGCGAATGCCCTCCCGAACAGGATTGCAAAAGGAATTAAGTTTCTGGTTTCGCATATTGGTAACTCACCTTTGAGTCCGTCGCATCCCCTGGGCTAATACGCATGAAATAGACAGCATCGCTGCTATCAAGTACCGCGAAGTGTGAGTATCTCCTATATTCGCGGATATCACTGCATGTCTAAGGTTCAGTCCGTTGTACAAAAAAGCCCTGTACTGGTCAGGTAGTAAGGTCAATTACTAAAGACCACCTGCCCATGCAAATAAGCGATACCAAAGTGCGCTGCTGAACAAGTCGGGAGTGTTTTCCGCCTTGTCTCAGGCGCCGGTGCTCATCAGGATTCCGTGTACCGTGGGCCCGCCATCAACATCTGCCATTGGCTCGTACGTGGGTTCACGGAATCTTTTGGGGGAGTGGATTCCGTAGCAGTCGGTTAGGCCGTTTCCTCATCTATTCGGGACAGTTACCCATGCGATGAACCCGGCACCCCGCACAGGTTATCGCATCGAAACGGAGTTCTCTAACACGGCGATTGTACATCCAGCGTAGCCATGGAGTCTTCTTTCGCAATAAACACATGAACGTTCGTAATGAATTAGTAATCACCCTTTGTCCCGCTCGAAGTTGATGGTGTAGTCCAATAGTAATCACTCCGCATTACTGATCCCGAAAGGTAAAACGTGAAACATGAACAAATTGTCATTCTCCGTAAAGACTCTTTTAAGAAAGCGGGTCTAAGGTAATCACTGAAGTAGTGTTTATGCGCGAGGCGCTTAATGGCCGTTCTGTCGCTCAGTTCGCCGTCCCAGCAACTCTACCGGGATCACGTGAATCCCCAATGGTTGCATCTGCTCGACGTGCTCCAGATGAATGTTACGTATAGCCATTGCCGTGGCGTGGAGCTATTCACCACGGATCAGGTTCGAAAACTTGACTGCCTGTCTGGATACTGTGTTTACAACGTCGGGCACAATCACCCCGCGCTCGTGCAGGCCCTCACGGACGAACTCGCGCGATGCGGACCATCGATGCTCCAGAGCCACGTGCCGGAACTCGCGGGTGAACTGGCTGCGCGCCTCTGCGAACTGGCGGGCGGCCGTGTGAACAAGGTCTTTTTCCCTAGCTCGGGAAGCGAGGGGGTCGAAGCTGCCATCAAGTTCTCGCGCGCCGCTACCGGACGCGAGGCCCTGCTTTACTGCGCTGGGGGATTCCACGGGTTAACCTGCGGCGCGCTCTCGCTGATGTCGAATCCGTTCTGGCGAGAAGGCTTTGGTCCAATGCTTGCCAACACCACTGCCGTACCTTTTGACGATCTAACAGCGCTGGAACAAAAACTCTCCGGGCGAACCTATGCGGCTTTTATCACCGAGCCCATTCAATCCGAGGGCGGCATTAACCTTCCTACTGCGGAGTACATGCAGCAAGCCGAAGCCCTTTGCCGCCGCTATGGCACTCTGTTTGTGCTCGATGAAGTGCAGACAGGATTGCACCGTACCGGTCCTTTCCTGGCGGCTCACCACTATGGCGTCGAACCCGACATCGTCATCCTAGCCAAGGCATTAAGCGGCGGACTGATTCCATGCGCCGCGGTTTTGATGTCGGATGATGTCTGCAACGCAGTTTACAGTTCGGTGAAGCGCGCCTTTGTCCACACTTCTACTTTTAGTGAAAATGGCTTGGCAATGCGGGCAGGATTAGCAACCTTAAACATCTTGGCCGACGAACATCTTGGCTTGGAAGCGACCCGTAAAGGGCGCCTTCTCCGCGAACTCCTTGAGGCCCGTCTCGGCAAGTATGAGATGTTCAAGACAGTGCGCGGCAAGGGCCTGCTCAATGGAATCGAGTTCCAGGCACCCTCAAGTCTGAGGCTTAAGATATCTTACGCAGCATTCCAATCGATACACGCCGGGCTTTTCGGCCAGATGTTGGTGATGCGGCTGTTCCGAAACCAGAACATCCTTTCACAGATTTGCGGCAATAACTTCATGGTTTTGAAGGTGAATCCGCCGCTCACGGTTTCAGAGGCCCAGATTGACGAGATCGTGGATGGAATTAGCAGTGTGGTAGACGATATACATTCGTCTACGGCGTTCTGGAGTGACGCTTTCGGGCTGGCGCAAAGAGCCCTCAAGGGGTAGCGACAGCGGCGCTCGCCGGGTACACTGTTCTGCAGCAATCTTCTGGAGCGTACGCCTTGCGACTGCTGATTGTAGAAGACGACGAAGCAATTCGCACTTTTCTCGAACGCGGTTTGGTAGAAGCGGGTTTTCAAGTCGACGCAGCCGCCGATGGGTTGACAGCCGAGGCGCTTGCGGTAGAAGGCATTCACGACGCACTCGTGGTCGACTTGGGATTGCCGGATATCGATGGGCTGGAATTTATCGCCCGAATTCGCGCCCAGGGTAGCACCGCGCCGGTTCTGATTCTTTCAGCCCGCCGGTCGGTCGATGATCGAGTGCGTGGTCTGGAACAGGGTGGGGATGACTATCTAACCAAGCCGTTCGCGCTCGCCGAGGTGGTAGCAAGATTGAGAAATCTGCTGCGTCGCCACTCGACCCAACCGGAATCGAGTCGGCTCCGCGTTGCCGACCTGGTAGTTGATCTGGTGCGCCGCGAAGCGCGCCGGGGTGATCGCGTGCTGCAACTTACAACCCAGGAATTTGCGTTGCTCGAATACCTCTGCCGAAACGCCGGACGGGTTGTGACCCGCACTCTGATTCTCGATCACGTCTGGCGTATGCGCATCGATCCAGCAACCAACGTGGTCGATGTGCATATCTACCGCCTCCGAAGCAAAGTTGACGTCGAGGGCGTCGCCCCGCTGATTCATACCATTCGAGGCATCGGCTATGTCCTTAAGCCTTTATAGTCGGGCACGCTCAACCGCAGCCTGGCGGATCTCCGTATGGACCACCGTTGGGTTTTCGCTCTGCAGTGCCGCAGCTTTCGTGGTCATGTACCTGCTAGTGGCGCGCGATGTGCAGAGGCGCAGTGACGCCTGGATCACAGGGGAGGCAACAGTTTTGTCGGAAGTTGCGGCGAACACTCCTCGCGACACTCTTGACACCAGGTTGGTTCAGGAGGTGGCCGAGTTGGCAAGTCACGAAGTGATCGAAGAAGGACATCCAAACGGTCAACCGCGCCAATCCGTGTTCTTTCTTTTTACACGCTACGGGCACGAGCCAGTTTGGGTAGGTCCAGAACCAAAGGCTCTCTTCTGGAGCGCGATCGCGGGCGCGTCTGGACAGCCCGGCTTACCCGCCAGCGTTATCGTGCCAGGGCACCCGCTTCCTTTTCGCGTAGTGTGGGACAACGGCCCGGATGGCAGCCGACTGTATCTTGGATTCGCCGATACGGCAGCCAATGCAATGATGCACCGCCTGATCGAGCGCTTTGTGCTCATCTGGTGTGCGATGGCACTGCTGGGATTTGCGATCTCCGCAGCCGGCGCTTTCCGTACCTTGCAGCGTGTAGAGGAGATATCGGAGACAGTTAGCCGTATCGGTACGGAAGACCTGGGCAAACGCCTTCCTGAAGCCAAGGCGGAAGACGAAATAGCGCGTCTTTCGCGCACCTTCAACCGCATGCTGGAACGTATTCAGCGCTCGGTAAACCAGATCAGAACCGTAACCGATTCCGTGGCTCACGATCTGAAGAGTCCAGTCACATCCATCCGGGGTAGCCTCGAATTCGCGCTGCTTCATGGTGATTCAGAAGACTGGCGTGAACGCGTGGCAGACGCAGTGGAAAAGCTAGATCGCCTCTCGCAGACATTGAATACCGCGCTTGACTTGGCAGAGGCCGACGCCGGAGCTTTGCCCCTGAAGCGTGAATCTCTTGATCTGGGAGCTCTGGTCCGAAGCCTGGCCGACCTTTTCCAGCCCTCGGTTGCGGAACGGCAGCACAAGTTACACCTCGACTTCCAACCGGGATTGTTTATTGAGGGCGATCCCTCGCTGCTCAGCCGGACAATCGCCAATTTACTGGACAACGAAGTGGCGCATCTCCCGCCGGGATGCCAAATCGCGCTTTCGGTACGCCAGGCGGATGAGTACGCGGAATTCATACTTGAGGATAATGGCCCCGGATTCCCTGAAGAGCTCCGAGTTCGCGCCTTTGAGCGCTTCGTCAAGGGTCAACACTCCAGCGGACACGGACTTGGCCTGGCATTTGTCCATGCTATCGTTCAAGCACATGGCGGTTGCGTCACCATCGACGATAGCTCCTCCGGCGGAGCTCGGATTCGCATCAAACTACCTATGACCAAGGTTCCCGCATGAAGTTGTTTGCTGTTTGTTGTTTGCTTGCCGTTGCTCTCGCGGCACCCTCCGCTGCTCGCGCCTGTGACGTTGACGCTGGTTATCGACAGATGTACAACCTGGATTTTCCCGGAGCCCATCAGACTTTCCTCCGGTGCGAGGCCGAGCGCCAAGGCGATCCTCTTCCGCACGTCTCTAACGCGGCAGCGTATCTATTCTCTGAATTCGACCGTTTGCACATATTGGAAGTCGAGCTCTTTACCGACGATTCGCGCTTCGATGCCCGCAACAAACTCAAGCCGGACCTGGCGATTCGCGACGCTTTTATGTCCGAACTTGCACAGGCAGACATGCTGACCCGTCCGGCACTCGCTGCCAACCCAAGCGATCGCGACGCGCTGCTGGCACAGGTGCTTGCCAATGGCTTGCGCAGCGATTACGCAGCCATGATCGAAAAGCGGAATATCGCCAGCCTTGGATACATGAAGACGTCTCGCAAACTAGCCCAGCATTTGCTTGAGTTGGACCCATCCTGCTACGACGCGTACCTTGCCGTTGGAGTCGAAAATTATCTTCTGGGAGTCACACCCGCGCCCGTACGGTGGTTCCTCCACCTGGGCGGAGCAGAGACCGATAAGGATGCCGGCGAGGCGCGTCTCAGGTTAACCGCCGCCCACGGACGCTACCTTGCACCATTCGCCCGTCTGCTGCTTGCTGTGGCCGCAATACGCGATCACGATCCCACAACCGCCCGATCTCTGCTGGCTGGGCTCAGTCGCGAGTTCCCCAATAACCAACTTTACGGGCAGGAACTGGCGCGCATTCATGACTAGAGGTTTCACGGCAGGCGTACCCGGTTCGTGAGGGTCCAGCAGGACCCTCGTAAACTCACGCCGTGAATCTGCTCTTTTCCGAAATCTCTTCTCACACAGTTGCGCCGCATTGGCGTGAGCCGCATTTGTTCGTGCTGAATGCGTTCGATGAAATGCTTCGGAAGCCCGCAAGCTACGACTTTTGGCGACCGCTTCAGTCAGTCATAACCTGCAGTGATCATTGCGATACGATCAATTCATGGTTCCTGAAAGTCATTTTCAGAATCTTACGTAGTAGTGTGAAAGAGGAGGTTGTTATGAGTTATGCAGAACTTGGAATGCCCCTGAACGGGAAGAATACTGAAGCGGTTCATGCCGGATCGGCTTTGGCTGGCGGTTTTTGGAAGAAAGCCCTGCACATGTTCTCTGAGATGTATGCGGGGTATTGCAGAAATTTCGATGAGGTCGGACCTGAAGTTTGGGGACTGATGCAGTAATTTACCAGGCTACACCGGCCCGGCTGAAATGATGCCGCGGACTGAAGCCCAAGAGAATCACCACTTAAACGTTGTGAGCGGGCCATCTAGACGGCCCATTGAAGTAAGGAGAATATTAGAAATGCGTAAATCAATCGTTCGTGTAGTACTACTCGTTTTGACCCTTTCACTCGGCGCACTTGCCTTAAGTCCGACTGTTCTTGGCGCAGAGAAGAAGACCATTCAGAAGATTTCCGCGAGCTATCTGAGTTGCTATGAAGGGGTTGATCCCACACTCTGGAGCTTGATGCAGTAAGTCGCCCGCCGGGGGGCGCGAACCGCATTCTTTCCGCGTCCGCCCCCGCGAGGCCTTCTTGACGTTTACTTTGACGTTGCAAGCTGGGTCAGATGGGCGTGAGCACGAATCGAAATCTGAACCTTATCGCTCACCTTTAGAAACATCACACTCGGATTCTTCATCCCCCACGCAACATAAGGTACCTCAAACTTCGTCGTGGCGTCGGCACTGTTGGCGTCGGATTGCGCATCAACCAGCAATGTCAATGGGTGATCCTGCCCGTGAACGCGAAACACTCCGCGAACTTCGAGATGCGAGTGACCGGCATCCGCAATCTTCCCTGCAACTTCACGCGCCGTAAAGGTTAGTTCGGGAAACTTCTGAGCTTCCAGAATCTCTTTCGTCATTTTGCGGTCGCGCGAATGGTTTCCACTCTCTCCACTGGCGGCATCAACTACCAGTACTCCGCTCGCTTTGCCGGTCGTTGAGTCAAAATTGATCGTGCCGCTGGTTAACCGAAAGCTTCCATGAACGGTATGCAGAGTGTCGCCCAATGTGAATTCCACCTGGGTAGCCGCAGGATCCAACTGTACTGTGATCTGTTGCGCCAGTGCTATTTCAGCAGTCGCGCAGAACAGCAAGCACACAGTCGCACTAAGTAAGTAGCGTTTCATCGTTTCCTCGGAGCCCTCATGCTCGCAACACACTCCAACCGAATGACACGCAATCTTTCAGACCTAGTTCCAATGGAGAGATGTGTCGCGTATGCATGGCAAGCAGCTTTTGAAACATCTGCGGCGATTGCGAGAACGCCTTAAATATCCGACTCCGCACCCACGCATGATCGTTCATCACCAACATTAGTTCGCCCATGACCCGCGGCATCGTGCTAATCTTCCGGTGCTCTCGCTGGTACTCGCCGAGATTTTCGGAACACATGGCATCCGCCAGCGCCGTGGCTTGCAGGAAAGTCAGACTCAGGCCGTCGCCGGTGATTGCGTCAGCGGAACCTGAGGCGTCTCCGAGCAGCGCAACGCATCCATTGACCACTGCGTTCAGCTTGCGGGTTACGGAAACTCCACCCTTAAACCGGTCACAGGGCGCTTCGCCGGAAAACCGCTCCCGCAACTCCGGGAATGATGCCAGTGCATCTTCCAGGCGAAGATGTTGGTCCGAGGTAATTAAGACAACGCAGATATCCTCCGGGCCAGTGGGCGTTACGTACATCTGTCCACAATTTGCCCAATGCACCTCAACCAGCGAAGACCACGGCCGTAATCGATAGTGATTTCGAAACCCAAAGCGTCGACGGTATACCTTGCCCGCGCTTAGACCAACCATTTCACGTAATGCGGAGTTCTGGCCATCGGCGCAGACGACGTACCGGCTATGAACAGTCATTCCATGGACTACGACTTCGCCCTGCCGAACCGCCTGCACCCGAGTGCCCCATGCCAGACGCACTCCCACACTCTCAGCCTTATCAGCCAACACGGTGTGCAATGCTGAACGACGCATGCCAAATCCAGCACCTTGCGGAAATCGCGCACAGGCCTCGCCCGCTGCATCCACAAATCGAATCCCCTCAAATGGAGCGGCGGCAAGTCCAGTCAAGTCCACTCCAAGATCTCTTAATCCAAGCAATCCGTCAGGCATAATGCCTTCACCGCATGCTTTATCGATTGGTGGGAGTGCGGCGTCTGCTACAGTCACGGAAAGTCCCCGCTGCGCCGCAGCTATACCTAGCGCAAGTCCAGCAGGACCGCCACCAACCACGAACACGTCTGTGCTTTGTGTCAACAATTACCAAACTCCTGCCAATGCAACTCCTACCAACGCAGCAACACGAGTTCCGCGCAGAATCCCGGACCCATTGCAGCTAAAATCGAGTAACTCCCCGCCGGCGGGCGCCGCTCACGAATATACGTATCGAGAACGACCAGCACTGACGCTGAAGAAAGATTGCCCACGTTGCGTAGGGCTTCCCAGGAAACGTCCAGCGCACCCTTGGGTAGCTGAAGAGCCTCGGCTGTAGCGGCCAGAACTTTGGGGCCGCCCGTGTGCATGATCCAGCTATGAATGTCAGCCTTAGTTAATTTATTGCTAAGCAGAAAATCGTCTACATCCCTCGCCAAGTGCTGGAAGACCATATCCGGAACACTCGGTGATAACACGATCCGAAAGCCTTTCTCCGAGATATCCCAACCCATCACATTCTCGGTATCGGGATAAAACGAGGAGCACGAGGCGAGAACTTGTGGCCCTGACGTTTTCAAATCCGCTCCGGCGACGATCACCGCAGCGGCCCCATCCCCGAACAACGCAGACGAAATCAGGTTTGCCACCGATAAGTCATCGCGCTGCCAAGTCAGTGAACAGAGTTCGACAGCAATCAACGCAGCCGCTTGGTCCGGAAAAGCACGAACGTAATCGGAAGCACGTGCGATCCCAGCAGCACCGGCGACGCATCCCAATCCAAAGATCGGTATTCGCTTTACATTCAGCGGTAACTTAATTCGATTGATAAGCCGGGCCTCGATCGAAGGGCTCGCAATTCCGGTAACCGAGACAAAGAAGATCGCTCCGATGTTATCGAGGGACAGTTCGGCGGCCTCTACAGCTTTGAGCAGTGATATCTCCGCCAGATCCACGGCAGCATCAATCCACTCATTATTTGCTTTGCCCCAGGTGTCCATTGGAAGGTAGCCGTCGAGGGGCAGCACAAAGTGGCGCTGATCGACTCCGACTCGGGACATCATACGACTTAGAATTCCTGGGTTTGGCACCTTGTCATCCCACTGCGACTTCAGCGCCTCCGCCACTTCTCTCTGGGTGAAGCAATACTTGGGATACGCTGTCGCTACTCCACTGATCCGCATTAGGTGCTTGCCTTGCAAACTAGATTTTTCAAAACTAGCAGTAGCCTGTGTCCAGAATATTGCATGGACATGACAAAGCGTTCATGCAGGCCCCCGCAGGTACCACTAAGCAATGCCCGATACCAAAGTAGAGAGCCTCTGGTTAAGTAGGTTACCCAAGCTGAAAAACTCTCTTACAACCCTAATACTAAGGTGCCGGATGCATATATCAGGAGTCCAAATGAGAATTCCAGGTCCGGGTTGACATCCAGCTCTGTCCTTGTTTATATAAAACATTCGCTCTTGGGAAGGTGGCTTCCAAGAAGCAACTCTACTAATTGTCCTTTTTGGTCTTATTCCAAGTTACTTCCTCCTAAACTGAGCGACCCCTTGTAATCTGTCTCGCGTCCGGAATTCTAAGCTAATTTGAGGAGGTCTATATGTCAGATGCACCATCGAAACTGCAAAAGCTTGAGGACTCGGGGATTCTCGAGCAGAGGCAGTTCTCCGCCGAGGAACTAGCATTGATTGCGACAATTACCGACGACGAGATCGATGTACTGGTTCGTCTCCGACAGAAACTGGGTCCGGTCGCGGACGGAAAAAACCATATCAGGCCAAACTTCGTCGTTTGATGAAAAATGTGCGGCTTCCGAATCTGCCGCGCATTTTTGTCTCTGGAGAGTTCCAGTGGGCCCTGTTCCTAAAGTGACAGATCACCCCGTTGCACCGCCGTCGCTGCTCGGCTCAGCTCTGTGGGCGAAAATAGCTCTCGCTCATGGATTGCTTAATACCGCGGCGCAACGCTTCTGGTCCCATGCGGACTTGCACCGCCTGTTTGCATTGTTCCAGTTGGAACTCTACTCCATGGTTGCCTGCAGCGTGCCTTTGATGAGAGCGGCATCCGAGCGTGCCTCAGAGTTGGCAGGGCGAGACCCGCTCGCGGCGGTCACTGCGAAATACCTGGAGCAGCACATTGAAGAGGAGAGCCATCACGACGAATGGCTGCTCGACGATATCGTGGCGCTGGGCATGGATCGCACGACCGTGCTGCGACGCAACCCCAGCGCAAACGTGGCGCAGTTGGTAGGGGCGCAGTACTGCTGGATTCACCATGCCCATCCGGCTGCCCTCTTCGGTTACCTTGCGATGATTGAGGGCAATCCTCCTTTGGCAGAGCATCTCGATGAGATTCAGTTGCAGACCGGACACCCTCCTGAAGCATTCCGCTGTCTGCGCCTGCACGCGGCGGACGACATCGAGCATCTAAACGAGCTGAGAAGCACGATTACGGGATTACCTCTCTCATCCACTGAGGCGGCACTGATATCCACTAGCGCATTCGCGACCCTTCAAGGGTTGATATCGGTTTTCGACGACCTGATGGCAAAGGCGGGGCACTACTGACAGGAGGCTGTTTCTGACGGAAGGCACAATTACGCACTACAAGGTCCTGCAGGAAATAGGACGCGGGGGGATGGGAGTAGTGTGTTTGGCCGAGGACCAGAGACTGAAGCGCATGGTTGCGTTGAAGTTCCTGCCCCCGCACCTGACTCAGAATGCAGCGCGAAAAGAGCGGTTTTTGCTGGAGGCACGGGCCGCATCCAGCCTCGATCATCCGAACATTTGCACCATCCATGAGGTCGAAGAAGCGGAAGACGGTCAGATCGTTTTGGTGATGGCGTACTACGAGGGCGAGACTCTCGCATGCCGCATCGCACAGGGACGCATGGAGTTGGAAGCAGCGGTGGAGATCACCAGAAAGATTCTCCTCGGACTGAAGCATGCGCATGAACGCGGCGTAATTCATCGCGACATCAAGCCTTCGAACGTAATTCTCACTGCAAGCGGCGAGGTCAAGATCGTCGATTTCGGATTGGCAAAATTAGCTGGTAATACAGACTGCCTTACCGAAACGGGCGACCTGCTGGGAACCCTCTCCTATCTACCACCAGAACTTCTCCAAGGTCAGGATACCGACCATCGTGGCGACCTCTGGTCTTCGGGTGTGGTCTTCTACGAAATGCTTATGGGGACGCCTCCATTCATCGGCGCGAACTCCTACGTCGTCCTTCACGCAATCATGCACGACGAAGTGAAGCCGATCGCAGGACGCCGCCCGGAACTTCCCGCCCATCTCCATACCGTGATGCTCCGCGCCCTGGAGAAGAGCCGCAATGACCGCTACCAGAGCGCCAGTGAGTTTCTTGCAGATCTGGAGCGCCTCACTCAAACGGGGGTCTCTTGGAGTTCGCCGGGTATGCCTCCGCCTGCGGTTGCGCAAAGTGAGAACTCGATTGTAGTGCTCCCATTCGCGGTGCTGGGAACCGACGAGCGAGACCACTTTTTCAGCGACGGGCTGACAGACGAAATCATTACCGACCTCTCGGCGGTCTCGCACCTGAGAGTAATTTGTCGAACCTCTGCCAGCCGTCTTAAATACGATGAAGGCGATTTGAACAAGATGGCCGCCGACCTGAACGTACAGTACGTAATGGAAGGTACCGTACGCACCAGCGGTGACAACCTACGCGTAACCGCCAAGTTGATTAATCCCGCCACCGATTCGCTGGTTTGGGCGGAAAAGTATTCAGGGAGCCTGGAGGACATCTTTGCCATCCAGGAAAGCCTGTCGCGAAAGATCGTTGAAGCATTGAAACTGAAGCTGAGCCCCTCGGAGTCGATCCGTCTTGGTGAAAAGCCAATTCACGACGTGCGCGCCTATGAATATTACTTAAGGGCCAAGCAGGAGATCCTCTCCTACTCCAGTGAAGGGCTTGAGCGTGCGTTGGATTACCTGAAGAAGGGGGAGCAACTCATCGGCGAAAATGTTGTCTTACTTTCCGCAATGGGTCAGGTGTACTGGCAGTTTGTAAACGCCGGAATTTCTGTCGAGCCGACATACCTCGCAAATGCCGAGCGATGCGCTCGGCGAATTCTCGAACTCGATGCGGAGTCAGGCCATGGCCATCGTTTGCTGGGACTGGTGGAAGCGGCGAACGGCCACACCCAGAACGCCGTCAGACTCTTGAAGAAATCCCTGGAGAGCAATCCGAACGATCCGGATACGCTGAGCTGGCTATGCGCAATCTGTAGCCTTGGCGGGAAGGGTTATGCGGTATCGTCCATGGCGCAGCGACTGATCGAAATCGACCCACTTACGCCAATGTGGCAGATGCTGCCCGGCTTGGTCTCTCTGCTCTCTGGTGAATTCGGACGCGCACTTGAGCCCTTTGAGCGCGCACTGAAAAGCGATCCGCAAAACCCCATGCTGCGGTTGGTTTCTGCACAAATACTCGCCCTTAACAACCGCACGGACGAAGCCATTGAAAAACTGGAGGCGATGTCGAGCGCCGACGACGATAGCTTCTTTACCCAGCTTGGACGGTTCTACCGTCACGCTCTGCGCCGCGATCGAGATGCTGCGCTCGCCTGTGTGAGCCCGGAATTATCCAATGCTGCGATGGCCGATATGAACTATGCCTGGATCATGGCTCAGGCTTATGCATTGATCGGCGAAGCACAAACCTCCCTTGAATGGCTGAAAGCAGCAGTTGAAAGGGGCTTCATCAACTTCCCCTTGCTTCACCATCTCGATCCATTTCTACAAAATGTGCGCGAGGAGCCCGGCTTTGAAATCTTGATGCAGAGCACCCGGCAACAATGGGAAGCATTCGAGGTTTAAGCGATGGATGCTCCTTCGACTGGCAATCAAACGCGAACAGAGTTACCCGGGCACACCCATGCTCCGCTGGATGGCGAAGAGCTAACCGGCAGGACCAACCCGGATGCCGAAATACAAGTAACGTTGCTCTTGCGCCGTCAAAGCGAGTTACCGGAGCTTCACTCTGAGTTCGGGAACAAGTTTCCCAGTGAGCGCAAACACTTAACGCGTGAAGGCTTTGCGATTGCGCACGGAGCATTGCCCGATGACGTTGTCTCGGTCCGGCGCTTCGCGGACGAACACGGACTTGAGGTTCGCTCGGTTGCGGCTCACCAGCGCACCGTGGTGCTAGGGGGTAGTGCTGCAGCCATGGAGCTTGCCTTCGGAATAGGCATGGTGGAGTTGGAGCACGAGCGCGGAAGCTACCGGGCGACAACCGGCACAGCTAGTGTGCCCAGCGAGTTGAACAATGTTGTACAGACCGTGCTAGGACTGAATACGCGTCCATGCGCACTGCGCCCGAGAATCCACCACCAGAACACAATCACACCTTTTTGGACGGTCCCCGAAATGGCGAGTGCATACGGTTTCCCCGCGCAGTTCAACGCGAAGAACCAGAGCATCGGTCTAATCGAACTGGGTGGTGGATATCACGAAGAAGACTTGACGAAGTTTTTCTCCAGCCTGCAAATGCCAATGCCGCAGATTCGCTGGGTCTCCGTAGACGGTGTCCAGAATTCGCCCGCGCCCGCAGATCAGATCAAGCAGTTTCTCGACGTTGTGGAAGGCAGAAAGAAGCTTTCAGAAGTTCCCGAAAACGTCCTTGCGGCGGCACAGTCCACGGTAGAAGTAACGATGGATATCGAGTTGGCGGCGGCACTCGCCCCCGGCGCCGAAATCGTGGTTTACATCGCGCCAAACACCGAGCAGGGTATCTACAACGCAGTCAGCAAGGCCATCTCCGCGGAAGGACAGCTTCCCTGTGCGCTTTCGATCAGTTGGGGTGAACCCGAAACAGGTGTTTCGGAAGCGTACTTGAAGTGCGTCGACGAGGTGCTGCGTGACGCCGCAATGCTGGGCGTTACTGTCTGTGTCTCCTCGGGAGATGAAGGCGCGATGAATGGCTCGACGGACGGTAGGCCGACAGTTAATTTCCCTGCCAGCAGCCCGCACGTGCTCAGTTGCGGTGGAAGCTCCGTACACGGGAAAGACGGAGAAATCACACGCGAGTCTGCGTGGAACTGTTCGTTACACGGGATGCGCTGTGCAACCGGAGGAGGAGTAAGCCGGATCTTCGAAACGCCTCCCTGGCAGGCGGATTTCACGGTGCCGCCTCGACCTGCTGGCGGCCAAGGGCGCGGCGTGCCCGACGTGGCAGGACCAGCGGACCCGCATCATGGCTGCGCCATCATAGTCGGCGGAGAGCGCTGCTCCTCGGCTGGCACCAGTGCGGTCGCTCCGCTATGGGCTGCGCTGATTGCATGCGCCAACGCAGACTTGAGCACGCGATGCGGATACATTACCCCGATGCTTTACCAACTCGCGAATGGCGACGCAAAACCCCTGCGGGAAATCACCGAAGGCAATAACGGCTTCTATCAGGCAGGGCGCGGATGGAACGCGTGTACAGGGCTAGGTTCTCCGATTGTTGATCGGTTGATCGCGGCTTTGCGAGTCCCTGCGGATCCCACACGGAACAGTAAGCGGGTCTAAGCGATTCGGGCCAGGGGTACCGTAGCGTTCTGCGTAGGCTCTGGTTCACTCGCCGCGTCTTGCATGCCGAAGCCCACGCCGATTGTACGAAGAAATTCATTCGGGGGCTTGCCCCCGGCAAAGACCCACACAAAGTCATTTGCGATCTGCTGCGGCGCTTCGCCTTTCACGTCAAGCACGACCGCGTCCGGCGTAATCTCTACGGGTATCGAGTTAAAAATCACCTTGAGTTTGCCAGTGCGAATGAATTCCGCGACGCGCTTCTCATTGCGATCTTTGATCCTGCTGAAGGAATCTTTGCGATAGGACAGAGTTACTTCGTTCCCTGCCTGCGACGCTAAACCCATGGCTGCTTCGACGGCACTGTCGCCTCCGCCAACCACGAGCAACTTCTTATGTACGTAATGATCCGCCTCAATCAGGCGATACATCACCTTCGGCAATTCTTCACCTTTCACTCCAAGCTTGTTCGGTGTACCGGCCCGCCCCAGCGCAAGGACCACAGTGCGCGCGCGATAGTGCCCCTTATTGGTAGCAATCGTGAAACACCCGTCCTCGCCCTTCTTGATAGCCTCTACCGTGACGCCCGTACAGGCATTGAAGTCGGCGCGGTGCAGCACCTTGTTCCAGAACTCCAGAAGCTCCTCTTTCGAGAGCTCGGTGTGCTTGAACTTTCCATACATTGGAAACTCAACAGGGCTGGTCATTACGAGTTTCTGCCGCGGATACTTGGCGACCGTGCCACCTAATTCGTCACGCTCAATTGTTAAATATCGCAAGCCGTTTTCGATCGCCCGCAGTGACGCGCTGATTCCCGCCGGACCGGCGCCCACAATCAACACATCATAGAGATCCTTACCGCCATTTGCCTTGCCTGTTGCGGAGAGCCTTGCGGTAATCGTGTCGATGCACTCTTTCCCTTGGCGCACCGCATTCTTAATAAGTGCGAGGCCTCCGAGTTCGCCAGCGATAAACATGTTTGAAACCGTCGTCTCATACTCCGGGGTCAGATAGGGCATTTCCGCACCGGCACTGGCACTGGCCATCACCATGGTGATAGCGCCAACGGGACAAGCCTCCGCACACAGGCCATGCCCGATGCATTTGTGCCCATTCACGAGAGCTGCCTTTCCCCCAAGCATTGCCAGCACATCACCTTCAGGGCACACAGTGGTGCAAGTAGCGCAACCAATGCAGTGTGAGATATCAATATGCGGATGCTGCGCCTTGGGGCCATCCGAGCGCAACTTGCCTTTCTCCAGCGCATCGTGAGCTAATCTGTCACGATTGTTGAGCTGTTTTAAATACCCTCTGCAAAAGAAAAGCGTGACCAGCGACGCAACCGCGAAAGCAGCAAGATTTTCCGTCATCCCTTATTCTGTCCTCTCGTAAGAATCGCTCACATGAATCCAAGGCCCATTGCAACTGCTATGTGCAGAACGGCAAGCACCGCAAAGGAGTAGCTGAAGGGACGGTGGATCACATGCCAGAGATGGAGCACCTCCTGCGTACGGGCAAGAAACGCAATACGCTTGGAGAGTGAGGCTTTCTGTCGTGCCGCTTTGACCACGCCTTCGAGCCCGGAGTTGTTTGTGGGAAGCAGTCCTCCCAGTGACTTGACCTTCCCCAGCGGACTCAGCACATAGCGCCGAAGATGTGCGACGCGGAAAGGCAAAACAAGATCGATCATCATCATCTTGAAAACAGCACGTAGCGCAGGCATCTTCTTCACCTCATCAGGAGAGGGACTGCGCAGCAAAGGTTCGAGCATCGACGCGGATAGAATATCCTGGCGTGCAAGAATGCTGGTGAGTTCTTCTTCCTGCGTGGCTAGTTCGCGCAATGACAACTCTGCAGCATTGATGGAGCGTGGTATTTGGGCGTACAAATACCTACCTACAAATCCGCTAAGCGCGACCAGAAGCATGATCCAGAACGCCATCCCGGCAACTCCGTGGAATTTGAAGGAGGCGTGGAAAGCAATCAGTACCGGCGCCGTCATGCCGAGTACGACATGGAAATCAAGCCAGTGCTTCGCGGTTCCCTTCCTCGCGAGCCATGGTATTTTCTTACGCAATGGGTAGAGGAAGATCAGCAGAAAGAAAACAACACCGAGTATTCCCAGTTTGACGCCCACAGTGCCGCTCGGTCGCAGAATTGGATGTTTCGGCGAGTACGCGCGATCCGCCGCATCGAGCCAGTAATAGTCAAATCCATAAGCAGCCAATGACAACAGCAATACGATGCAAGCTGCTGCTGCTGACCAGACCTGCATCCAGTGCCGCCGCTCACTCTTGTCCGCAGACGACATCAGGTTAGGTACGTTGGTTAATACGCTCATTGTTTAGTTCTTCTCCGCAACAACGGCGTCGGATGCCACGGTAAAGCGTTTGTACCCGCTGAACTCATGGACGTTGCGCCAGTGTTGTTTCAGGGTCTCCACGTCTACCCTCGCCGACACTGGGAAGCGATATTTTTCATCCCATCCCGGCAGGGTCATCGCGGCATACACGACCTCGACGTCCAACCTTCGGAGTCCTACGTCGTGCATATCGTTTGCAAGTGATGCGTCAATTTTCGCAATCCTACCGTCTTCCGGCACGATCCACGCCGTGCCGGTAAGTTCCAGTGGGTACTCGCGACCTCGGACGGATAGAGCTGCCGGCGTTCGCGTGCCCGCCACATGAGTGAATCTGATTCGTGTCAGAGTCTTTCCATCTACAACCTCGGACCCATCCTCCTCAAACCGGAATCCATCCCGGTAGTACGGATGAAAGATCAAAAAGAGAGTTGAAAATCCGTTGGTAATCAATAATGGAAGATTGTTCTTCTTCGCCTTGTCTTGGTGCTGCAACAGACGTGACTCATTCAGCAGCAACTCGTCGCCATTGCCCTGTAACAGAATCAGATAGTCATAGGTGGCATGTTCAGCGTATTCTTTGTGCCCGCCTTGGTTGAGCTTCTCCTGCAACACAGTCTCGGTACACTTGACGTCTGACATCTGATCGAGAAACTCAGCTACTTCATGGCTTGTCTTGTCGAGGAGAGCCTGCGTTTGGACGTCGGGAACCGCAGCATTGCCCGCCAAGCAAGGGATTCCCAGAGCCAAGGTGATTACCGCCATCGAGCTACTTATGCGGAACATTTGAGCCTCCTGACAAGTGGTGACGCCGATTGTCGAACCGATAACCGAACGTGGTATAGATCTGGTTGTAGTTCTGTAATGCGCCGCGCTGCAACGTGAAGCCACCCTCAATGAAATAGTGGGCTCCCAGATTCGAGTCGACGAAGAAGTTCACAAAGTGCGAGCCGTTGTCGGTCGTAAGTGAGGAAGTGTAGGCTTGCTGTCCTACTTGGAAGTTGAATCTCATGTTGTCATTCAGGTTGCGCGACAGCAGTACAGAGCGATAGGAGCCCTGCGCGTAAGCGCTGTTAAACTTGGCGTAATGCAAATCCGCGCGAACACCTGTCTTCCACAGTTGTCCCAGGGAGAGGCCGTACATCGTGTTCCACGAACTTGCCTTGTCTGTGCTGCTCGAGCTCTGACCGACACTTGTGTAAACAGTGATGCGCTTTGGCAGCTCAACTCGCACCCCGCCGCTAACTCCCTGAAAGAGCAATTTATCCAGTAACCCTGTTCCGACCAGTTGCGGGGCGTAAGTCGGCACGTCGCGATAATAACTATGGTTCATATCAAAACTTATGCGACGGTTTGGCTGGTAGCGGAAACTCAAATAACTGTCTCTGAGGCCCAGCGACACCGCAGCCACTCCGGGCCCAGTGCTCGGCTTATCAATTTGCATGGAATGGTACACACTGAAAACACGCTTATAAGTAATGGAGTTCTCAGAGAATGCGAACGGGCGGTCAACCGTCCACCCAATGGTCTGGATCCCGGCACCGAAAGTACTGGTGTAGCGCAAGTGTTCAAAATCGCCGCCGGCAAAGTTTATCAGCCCGCCTCCCATGTGCAGGTTCGGATTATAGCTATAGGAAGTTGGGTCAGGCGCCAGTCCAGCAAAAGCTCCGACAGTAGCAATACTTGAGATTTTTCGTCCGGCGTACGCTCCATCAATTGTCTGGAGGCTCGGCGCCCACGGTATATACATGCGTCCGATACCAAAGGTCCATCGTGACTTTGGATTTGAGTAAGTCAGGCCGAATTGGTAGGTTCGGTTGATCAGGTCTTGGATGGTTTGCGTTGAAGTATTTGAGCTCGTCCGAAGTTGGCCCCGCCAGTACCCAGTCAGATTCCAGTAAGTCCCATTGAGGCGGGTGATATCCGCTCGAACTACAAGGCCGGCCTGTGAGGAATTCGAGGCCGCTGGGCCGTCGCTGTGTATGGTGCTGAAATCCAATCCAATTCTGCCGCGAGCCTGGTTGACTTCCGGGAGTGGAGGACGCGGCAGGCGCTCGCGGATTTCCTCATCCATCGGGTCCCCTCCCGTGAAACTAACGACTACAGGGTATTGACGCGTGCTGCCCAGGGTACGCTTCACAACCAGCTTTTCCACTTCAGACTGGCCTAGGGCAGCTATGTCTCCTATGGCAATTGGTTGGCCCTTTGAAATAATCTCGCAAACCGCCGATGTCTCCGCGACAGAGAAGACTCGCAGCTCCGTATTAGGTTGGCCATCGTTTTGCGCATGTACTGGCTCGCGCTCGGCGCGAGCTGCTGGTTTCACCGTGAGCAGCATTCCCTCAGATAGTCCTGAGCTTCTGCCTCCATCGATATAGACACTATCTTCAGTGACGTATCGCACGTGAAATGTCGTTTGCAACTGAGCTTCCTGGGTTTGTGCGTCGCTGCTTGCCAGTGCCAGTAACAGAAATAGGCCGCCAATGTGGAGATTCCGTTTCATTTTCGTTAGCCTCCGTTTCCGTTACGATGGCAGGAGTAACAACTCGTTGGCGTGTAGGTATAGTTCTTGTTACCGCTGTGGTGGGGATCCGTGTTGGCCTGCGAGTGCTGATGACACGTGATACACGAGAACACGGAGTAATCTGCAGGATTCACGTGGCAGTCGCCGCACGTTGTCCATTTCCCGGCATGGGTCCCGGAATAGATGGGGAACCATGTGTGGTTAAAGGTTGCGCCCGCCCACGAGGTCGTGGTGTGGCAAGTCGCGCAAGTGGTCGGGAAGGCTGATGCGACATGGTTGGGGTTGTTAGTGCCCGTGTAGTCTGCGGTGTGGCAGGAATAACAGTCAGTTGGTGTCGTTGTGTAGTTGCCATTGATGTGGCAACTGGTGCACGCGACCGTAACGTGTGCACCGGTCAACGGGAAAACCGTCGTGTTGTGGTTGAACGTAGCAGGATTCCAAGCTGTTGTTGAGTGGCAAACGACGCACGTCGTTGGGAAGCCGACCGTCTTGTGATTCGGGTTCGTAGTTCCGTTGTAGTCTGCCGTGTGGCACGAGTAACAGTCAGTTGGAATGGTTGTGTAGTTATTATTGACGTGACAAGTTGCACAGGCAACCGTGATATGCGCGCCGGTCAGCGGGAAAGCGGTCTTACCGTGATCAAAGCTCGCGGGAATCCAGGCGGTTGTCGAGTGGCAGACCGAGCAGTCGGTGGGGAACCCGGAGGTCTTGTGGTTCGGGTTCGTCGTACCGTTGAAATCTGTCATGTGGCAGGTAGCACAGGCCGTCGAAGTTAAGTTGTAGTTATTGTTCACGTGACACTGCGCGCAAGGGACGGTGATGTGGGCGCCGGTCAGCGGGAACGCGGTAAATGTGGAGTGGTTAAAGGTAGCAGGGCTCCAGGCAATGCTGGAGTGGCATACGCCGCAATCATGCGGGAATCCAGCCTGCACGTGGTTCGGGTTTGTCGCGCCCGTGAAGTCTTTCTGGTGGCATCCGAAACAGTTAGCGGGTGTGCCCTTGTATTGGCCTCCGGCGTGGCACGCCGTGCAGTCTAGCGTTGCATGCACACCCAACAGTGCGTAACCCGTGTACTTCAGGTGATCGAACTTTGCTCCGAACCAGGAATTCATCGAGTGGCAGTCCGTACACGTGGTGCCAAAGCCGAGCGAAACGTGGTTGATGACCGGAGTCCTGTAATCAGTTTGGTGGCAGGAGAGACACGCCGTTGAAAGTCCTACAAATTGGCCGCTCGCCATGTTCTTATGGCACGCATCGCATTCCACGGCTGCATGCGCACCAACCAGAGGAAACCGGTTAAAGTGTTCTTTCACTGAATTGATCGAGACGCGCCAACCTTTCACCGTGTGACACTGCTCGCAATTAGCGCCGAATTGTCCGCGATGAAGGTCAGCATGACAATCTGCGCACCGCATTGAAACCTTGGTGAAAACCATGTTCGTATGACATTGCTTGCACCCCACTTCCATGTGCATGCCACGCAGTGGATACTTCGTGTCATTGTGGTTGAATTCCGGAAGGCTGCGAAGCGGCGTCCATGCTATGCGGGTGTGGCAGTCTTCGCACGGGCGAGCCAACGCGCCATGAGGGCTGCGAACATTCGCGCGCGGATTGGCCTCCTGCTGATCGGCGGCGACGAGAGGCAACGCCGTCAACTGGGCGCTGATGAGCAGAACTGCCAAAAAAGACTTACGCATGGCATTACCTCTTTACGCGCGCGCCACGCGACACTTCTGCAAAGCGTGCTGTGTGCGAATCAATAGCCATAGGAGCCTCCTACGGTCGCGCGTTTCGCGCAACTGCATTCTCAAGGTTGGTTCCGTGACACGCCGCGCATGCTGCAGGCGTCGGCTTATAGAACAGGACAGACTTGCCATTCACATCCTGGAAGTTCGCATGACAAGATTTACAACGCACATTCTCATGCGCATCCCTCAGTGAGAAGCTGGTCTTTTCGTGATCGAAAGTAGTGGGATTCCATTTCACATCGGTATGACAGTCGCTGCAAACAGTAGCTCCCGAACCTTTCTGGGCGAATTGAGGACCATGAATGTTTTCGTGACATTCTTCACACTTGGCGGGAGCTAGCCTATAGTCGACATTTTTTAGCGTTCGCTCCATGTTTGGCGGATGGTGGCAACCGTCGCAAGCCACCGCCCGGTGTGCACCCTTGAGCGCAAATGCGGTGCTTGAGTGGTCGAATATCGAAATATCTTTCCACTCTTTTGTGGAATGGCATACAACACATCCCGTATCTTGGCCGCGACCCTTCGCCATGCGTTCGGCAAACTGGTGGCGATGTGGGTCTTCATGACAGGTAGCGCAGGAAAGATCTTCAAAGTGATAACGGGCCGGGCCCTTGTTCCCAATTGGCTGGTGGCAGTCAATGCAAGCCACCGCTACATGTCCTCCCGTTAGCTTGAAATCTATCTTCTGGTGCCGCGCAAGCGTCATAGCGGTCTTATGAAACGTTGTTTCGTTATGGCACTGCTCACAACGGTCAAAATAGGGCGCATTCGCAAACTGTCCCGCGTGGACATCCTTATGACAATCAAGACACAGCCCAAACTTCACCTTGTAAACTGTCGCCTTGCCAGCCGGAACGTGACACTTGGCACACAGGATGTCGGCGTGTTTCTCGCGTAACGGGAAGGCCGACTTGTTATGCTCTGCAAGTCCGTACTTGGCCGGCTTGAAATCATTGACGCTATGACAGGACTCGCACGCTCCCTGATCCGTCCGTTTAGCAAACTGTCCATTGTGCGGATCTGGATTATGGCAATCGGCGCAGAACTTGAACGCAATCGGCTTCTTGAAGTCGCTGCCGTGATGGCAGGTTTCGCAATTTACCTGGGCATGCTTTCCTTCGAGAGGATACTTCGTGCTGGAGTGGTCAAACTTGGCGACTAATGAGGAGGTCTTCTTCCACCCTGCCGTGGTGTGGCACTCTTCGCAGCTCTGCTTAAAGGCACCGTGATGGGGATCCGTATGGCAGTCTGCACAGCGCCCGAACTTAAGCCCAATGTAACGTGGCATACCATCCGCAGCCTGCGCGTGGCACTTCTGGCAGTTCACGGCGACGTGGCCACCTGTCAGCGGGTACTTCGTCTTCGAGTGGTCAAAGATCTTGTTCACTTTCCAATCGACAGAGTTGTGACATGTTTCGCAGCGAGACCCGAGTTTTCCGCGGTGCTTGTCCTCATGACAGCTCGTGCAACTCTGAGAGAGGCCGATGTAGGATCGGTTGAGGTCCTTCGTAAGAATTGCTGGCCTCTCGGCGGGCGCAATTTTTTCTCGGTTATGGCAGCGATTACACGCTAAAGCGGCATGCTTCCCTTCCAACTTATATCCGGTCTTAGAGTGATCGAGAGTCTTGGGTTCCCAGCGAACCATCTGAAAGTTTTCGCCATTGTGGTCGGAGTGGCATTTAACGCATGAGTTGCTCGGCGCACCTGGGGCAACGAAAGATGCATGCAGTCCTCTCCTCTGCTGAAGCCTCACGGCTATCTCCCTATGGCAATCCAAGCAGCGAAAGTCCGGTGTGCTTGACTTCACGGCATGACACCGAGTGCAGTTAGTTGCCCCCTCTACTTCCTGATGCGCACGCGATAACGGCCCCGGTGAAATTTGAGTGCTGGCTAAGACCGGAATGAGCACGACGAATAAGATGACGCGGCAACACGCAACAGCTTCACGCCCAATCCGCATAACTAACCCGTTCGTGCGTTCCACCAAATCGTCCTACTCCCTATCTAACCCATGCCCGTAACTTACAAGTAAGGGTCTGGTACTTAATCCCTCTTATGGCAATACCAGGCGAAGCTTGGCTTGTAAGCACAGGGCTTTGCCTTATGGGCACGCTCGGTCAGACCTATTGCAAGCGAGTCTCCAATCAAGATGACAAGGTGTTCATTTATCGCGAGGGTCGGCGAATGGGCTGAGGAAGTTAAATCGTGGAATGTTATGAAGTTACTTAAACAGCGACAGTGGGTCTTTGTAACACAAGCATGGGTATCGAAAAGACCCACTTGCTTCAGCAATACTCAATCCGTTGCGTCATCTTCAGATTCTGGACCGACGGACTGTCCAGAACTCATGGAGCTCGGCGACTGCATGGGGTCGCCTGGCATGCCGCTTCCCCTGGTTCTTCTTGAGTGCCGCGCCCCACCCTCCGGTAAGTCGAGCTTGGCCGGTGGGTCCGGCGGATAGTTCTCTTGAACTGAGGTTGAGAACCCGGGTCCCAGCAACACTGGTTGGCCTCTGGCTCCACGTACCTCAACCAGGCCTTCGTAAACCGATACGTTGGTGCGGTTTTTGTTTCTGACCTCAACCTCAAACCGAGTGCCTCGTACTGAGATCACTGCTGTGGGTGTACCCATGCGGAAGGAGGGTGTGTTACCCAAACGCTTCTGCGCTTTCACAATGATCTTGCCAAGCCACTGTTGCAGATAGAATCCGGTGCTCGCCTCGTGAGACTTCAGCACAACGCGGCTATTTTGCTTGATCAAAATCTGCGAACCGTCCTCAAGGACAAGAACGGCTGAGCCCTTAGTTGTCTCAATGGATGATTCTGGGAGCAGCGTTATTCCTCGCGTCGGAGAGATGGATTCTCCTTGTGGCGAGCGGAGTGTCACTTTCCCATTCAACTCTGTGACAGTAGCAGAACCCACTGGCAGATTACTCGTCTGCAGTGGTTGCGTCTGTCCCCATGCCGGGAAACAAGTGACGACCACCATCCATATTCCCAGCAAGAGTTGCTGCTTCATGTTCGCTGCCCTTTCAAAACCGAGGGACGTGGTTCGCCAGGCAATACAATCTCAAAGCTTATCCCGCGTCGCACACTCTTTACGTGCACCGAGCCGCCGTGTTTCTCCGCGATTCTTTTCACGAAGGTCAGCCCCAAGCCCCAACCTGTCTGATCTTGTCGCACCGAGCTAGCGCGATAGTCTGCGTCGAACAGCTTCTGCAATTCTTTATCCGGAATCGCGTCGGCATCGTTATAAACGCTAACTGTCACCAAACCCATGTCCTGCCCGCATGCAATCTCAATATCTTTTCCACTGCTCCCATACTTGATCGCGTTGCTCACCAGGTTCAGAATTGCCCCGGTGAGCAGTGCTTGGTCGCCCCTGACCCGGAGCGACTCTTCGGCGATGAAATGAATGCGAACTTTTGCCGCGTTAGCCAGAGGTTGCAGGAGTTCAAGCACCTCGCGGACTAACTCATCCAGGCTCACTGTCTCCTGGCGAATCGGTTGTGCACCGGAATCCAGGCGCAACACGTCCAGATAGGTATTGATGAGTGCGACCAGTCGTTTGGATTCACGAAAGATGGTTTCCGGAGCGTTCGCACATTCAGGTGAGGAAGGAAAGACCATCATCAGTTCGGCAAACCCTTGAATGGCAACCAGTGGAGTCCGTAACTCGTGCGTAACGAACCGGAGGGATTCGTTCCGTGCTCGGTCGCGCTCTACCCTGGTCTGCAAACTGCTCAGCGTGAGCACCGTGCCTCCTTCGCGCGATAAACTGATCTTCGGCAACGTGGCGATGCGGACCGAATATAAGGTGCCTGCGACGTACGCCTCTTGACCTTCAGCCTGCGTTTCTCCTCCAGGGAACAACAGCGCACGCACTGCAGGAAAGGTGAGTTCCTGCGCATCGTTGGGTGGGAAGAGTGCGGCGAAGCGTTCGTTCTGCAAGATGACGCGGTCGCCATCGTCAAAGACCGCAACCGCGTCCGTAGTCGCCTTTAGGAGGCTTGAGTGCAATTCGTGAAGTGCACCCAATTGGGTTTGTAGATTCTCCAGTGTTGATAGCTTCCAGAGCAGACTTGCGTTCTGGGCCGCTTCGCCTCCATCTCTTTGCGCCAGCCAGCGCCGCATCTCGCGCAGTTGCGCCGCCAGCCGACGCTCCACCAAAATGAAGTCAATCGAATTAGTCAACAGCGGCGCAATGACCACGGCAAGCAGCAGAGGAACCACGGGGAGAATTGCGGACCCGGCGATAAAGAGGAGGTATCCGGCCACCCACACCGCGGCCAGCATCGCCGCCAAACAGAAAGACAACGCCCATCCACGCCACTTCCGAAATGCCACAACCAGCATGGGACACACGGGTATCAGAAGCAGCAGAGTCCAGCCTGCGCTAAGCTGTTGCAATCTCCGTCCCTGCAGGATGCCGTCGAGAATCTGGGCGTGAATCTCTACTCCCGGTGCAGGCAGGGCTCGGGTCAGTGGCGTGTTCAAGCGGTCACTGATTTCGGCCGGGCCAAAGCCAATCAATACGGCGCAGTCACTCAGAACACTCTGTCTTTTGTGCTGCAGTACTTCGGCTGCCGAGATCGTTTCGAAGCCGCCGCGACGGTAGTAAATCGGAATCAACAGAGGCTTGGCGAACGTTACCAGAGCATTCTCATCTGTGCTGTGCAAGTTGTAGGTGCTCAGGAATCGATTGGCCGCGTCGGGGGCGTAGCGCCGAGCCAGTTCAACTGCGAACGCCCAACGCTCGCCGATTGCGCTCAGTTCACGCACGGGATAGCGCCGGCAAACACCATCTTTATCGAGTGCCGCCATCGCATGACCGATGCCTGCAGCGGTTGCCGCGAACTGCGGCAGAGGTTCGATCCAATGCGGCCCGTCCTGGTAGCTTCCGATCTTGTCTACAAGCACCACGTTCCCGGCAGACCGGAATGAGTCCGCCAGTGCATCGTCCGCCTTTGCCGTCTGCGCTTCGGGCAGCAGAACGTCGAGGCCGATCACCCGCGGATGGGCCGCGCTAACATCGCGGATCAATTGGGCAAGTTGCTCGCGCGACCAAGGCCAGCGTCCGTACTGCTGCAGGCTCTGGTCATCGATCAGAACCATCACGGCCTTCGACGTTTGCCGGTCGAAGGGTCTAAGGCGGAAATAGCCGTCTTGCAAGCGCAGTTGCAGGGTGTCCGTTATCGGGACGAGCGAGGCGAGAGCAGCCAATAGAAATAACACGGCCGAAGTCCGCAGCAGTTCGCCGGTCTTACCGCCTCGCCATGCGTGCTTCGTCATTTCTTTGTTAAGTGAAGATCAACGCCAAGCCGATTTGCCTTCTTATAAAGCGTTTTACGTTCAATTCCCAATCTTCGCGCAGCCTCAGCTTTGTTGCCGTCACACTCGCCCAGCACCCTGGCAATATGATTTCTTTCGATCTCCAGCAACCGGTCTGAACCTTCCAGAACCTCCTCGGCGGCAACCTTCATTGTCGTCGGCGCGCGTTTGCTGTTTTGTAGAGAATCCAGGTCCGCCAGCGTAATTCGACCGGTGGGTGCAAAGATTGCGAGACGCTTAATTGTGTTTTCAAGCTCGCGGACGTTGCCTGGCCACGCCATTTCCTGCAGGACCTTTACTGCTGCGGATTCAATGCTGACCTGCCGGTTCTCGGACGTGTTGAAGTCCCGCAAAAATCCGGCTACAAGGAGGGGTATATCCTCTCTTCGTTCATCCAACGACGGTACAGCAATCTGCACCACGCTCAACCGGTAATAGAGGTCCTCGCGAAACAACCCGTTCTGAATCAACTCGGCAACATCTCGGTTTGAAGCAGCAAGCACCCGCACGTCAACGGAGATCTGCTTATTCGATCCCACTCTCCGCACCTGCTGCTCCTGCAGAACCCGCAACAGTTTAACCTGGAACGCCAGCGAGGTTTCAGTGATCTCATCGAGGAACAACGTTCCGCCGTTGCTCGCCTCCACCAGTCCCTGCCGCACTCGTTCCGCACCCGTGAATGCTCCTTTTTCATGGCCGAAGAGTTCACTCTCCAAAATTGTCTCGGTAATCGAACCACAATTCACCGCCGTAAACGGGAGGGAGGCACGGCCGGAATGCCGATGAATCGCACGCGCCACCAACTCCTTGCCGGTGCCGCTGGCTCCGGTGATCAGCACGTTCGCATTGCTCGGCGCCACGCGGCCAATCGCTTTATAGACCTCCAGCATCTTTGGCGAACGCCCGATGATCGACGATTTCGGATACTCTTCCGCCGTAGGCAGTGTCTCTTCAACCGCTTGGGCGTGGAATGCCTTCGCGCGCGCGATGATGCCGCGGATCTGATCGATCGTGAGAGGTTTACTTACATACTCAATTGCGCCGTCAGTAAGTGACTGTGCGGCGGTCTCGAGGCTAACGTGTGCCGTCATCACCACCGCATAGCTTGCTGCACGGATCCGCTTGACCAGTTCTATCCCATTGGTTGCGCCGAGGTAGATGTCCACCAGAATGAGGTCGGCCTGGTGCGACTCCAAGTGCTTTTCGGCGTCCTCGGCACGAAGAAAAATCTCGCACGAGTGGCCCTCCGCCGAAAACACCGCGCGCAGGAAAGTACAAGTATCCGGCGCATCGTCAACCACGATCACTTTCATCTGGCCTTCCTGGACCGTTCCTCGCGCCGGAGCCCCACAACTTACGCACTAGCTTACATACTGCGGCGAAGTCGTCACGCTAAGCGGGGGTCTTCTCTTTCTCAGTTCGCTGTTTAGTCGCCGACAACCGAATGGTCTCCGCAACGACATCTGCACAGGCGTCGATACCCAGCGTGCTATTCAAACAGAGGTGGTAGAGACCTCGGTCAGCATAGTTGCAGGAAAAGTATTCATCCACATAACGGAGGCGTTCAGAGTCCATGTGCCGTAACAGACCCGGCAGGTCGCGTTCCCGCGGATGACGGTGTTTCATTCGCTCGAGCTTTTCTCTAAGCGGTGCGTAAATCAGCACGTGCAGCACCTGCGGATTCTCGTGCAATATGCATTGCGAACCTCTCCCAACGATCACGCAATTGCCGGCCTTCGCAGCTTTTTGAATCACCCGGGCGGTAAAATGCTGCAGTGAATCCCGGTCCACTCCAGTGTCGGCAACGCCGCCCACATAAACCTCCGGACCTCCGTGACGGAAGCCGCGCAAGACCCGTTCCCACCATGCGCAGGATTGTTCGTCCGCTGCTTCAGCCCAGGCACGATCAATCTTCTCAACCGCAGCTACTCGTTCAATGATCTGTTTGTCCACCAGTTCCCAACCCAGAATCTCTGCCACCCGGTGTCCAACCTCGGCACCTCCGCTGCCGTACTCTCTAACGATGGTCACAACGTTGAACATACTGCCTCCTTTAGATGCCGCGAACCTGTTAGCCCTGCGCCTCCTGCATCTTCGATGAGAAGAAACGGTACAAAGATGTGAGGCAACCAGAAATGCTGTCCAAAAAACTTTACGCTTCCTTGTGCCTGAAATGATGACGGCTCAGCAGTTGTTCCAGATAGCGAGACTTCATCTGCTGACTCGCCATCACCTGCTTCACCGGCGGCAGCTTCAGAATCGCTCCCAAAATCGCCGCCATCGCACGATGGCTGAACAGGGCCTTATTGTCGAAGATCAGCTCCTGCAGCTTCCCTCGTTCAATCGCCATCAGCACCGTGCGATGCGCCGTATTCACTGGCGTAATGACCCGGCGCATCCGTGATTTCAATTTGGCTGCATTTGGCGTGCGACACTGGCGCACGCATACTCCGCAACCCAGGCACAGTTCCTCGTTGACCCGTGCTTTCCGGCGCTTCGGTTTCTTCGGGTCACCCGCTGTAACCAATCCCATGGCCTCCACCGGACAGACCTCGACGCACTTGCCGCAACCTGTGCATTTCTCTTCGTCAATCTCCGGCAGATAGTTGGTCGTTGCAATTGGGTTCAGCACGGCAAAGCGCTTGGCCGCCAACATCGCCTCACAGCAACAACCACAGCAGTTGCAGATAAAGGACACCTGCTCGCGCACGTTCTCGCCAAATTGCACCAGGTTGTGCTCAATGGCCCGGAGCAACAACTCCTGTCCTTCGCTCGCATCCACCTGACGCGCTATTCCGTGCTTGATCAGCGAGCGTGCTGTCGAGTTGAATGTCATGCAGATATCCAGCGGAGCCTCGCACGCACGGCCCAGATGGTCCATCTTGTGGCGACAATAGCAGGTGCCAACTCCAACATGCGACGCCGTCTGCACCACCTCTGAAGCCCGCTCATAGTCAAGCACATGGACCGTGTTCTCCGACGTAAGCGCTGCTTCGTTTACGAACGTGCGCCCCAGTTGCGTCTCGCCGCCCGCGAATAGTTGGCGAACAAAGTCTTCCTCCACGTTGAGATACTGGTAGAACAACTCCGCCAAAAGCTTCTGATCGTAACGGTCCCCAATCCGCATCATTGAAAATTCAAAGAAGCCCGCCATGGGAGGAGGCAGCACGTATGCCTGCTCACGATCGATCTCTGTGTCCAGCATCATCCCGCGGGAGGCCAGATTGTCCAGCACAGCATGCGCTTCCGCCTCTGTCTTTTTCCAGACGCGAGCCGCTGCTTTTACATTGAAGGGTTTGATGGGGAGCAGCGAGACCAACTCTGCTTCTTCTGAGGAGAACAGCACTTCCAGGATTCGAAACAACAACTCTGTCGGGGGCGCTCCCTGCGGGAACCGATTCAACCTCTCCGACAGCTTTCGATAGCTTTCTTTTGCGGTGTGGTGTGACATCCCAGCGCTCCTTCCTGCCGGAACCATGCTCCGTGCCCGTTAGACGAGCGAAGCCACATAACACTACAATTAACTCCTTTCGCCTCCCTGACACAAGGACATTGGTTTATCGAGTCCTTCTCGGAATCAGCCTTTGCCGTAGAATGAACCTCGACCCTCATGTCAAGCCACGATCAACTGCGCTGGCGCAAACTCGCCGGTATCCTCACCGGAGCGTTTCTCGCGCTCGCAACATTCGCGTTCGTGCTCTGGCAAAATACACATCTGACCGTACTGTGGGATCTCAGCTATATCCTTGAAAATGCAACCCGCATCTCACTTGGCCAGCTCCCCTATCGCGACTTTCCGTTCCCCTACGCACCGGGAACGTTCCTGGTGCAGGCCGCCATCATCAAACTCTTTGGACGAGCCGTGCTCCACCACTTCCTTTACAGCGCGCTCGCCTCAGCACTGGCCTCTTTTCTTACCTGGCGCATCCTACTCACACTGCTCGCTACCTCGCGTCTGCCTGTGCGGATCACGGCCTTTCTGCTCGCTGTGCCACTCATCTTTCTCGGCACGGGCAGCATCTTCCCGCATCCCTTTTACGATTCGGACTGCACCCTCTTCATCCTCTTCTGCTGCTGGTTTCTTCTTCGGGTGGAATCGGCCCACTTTCCGGCGGTCTCCAGCTTAACCTGCGGCTTCCTGCTGGTCATTCCGCTCTTCATAAAGCAGAACACGGGACTCGCATTTCTCATGAGCGCTTTGGTCTGCATCGCATGGCTCGGAATTCGCAATCGCCGTGCATCATTTCTGCTCCTGGCTGGAGCAGTCGCTGGGCTCGCATTCGCGCTTGCGCTCATTGAGCACACAGTCGGCCTTGGCAACTATTTTCGTTGGACAGTTCAGTTTGCGGCCTCGCGGCGCCTGCCGGGGCTATCCACTATGCTCGGGGTTTACACGGACCCCGCCCTGCTCTGGATCTATCTCGTCTTCGGCCTTGGACTGGTTCTCAGACTCGCACCGAAGTCCCTGAGCCAAGCTTTGAGGATTCCGGCCAAAGCGGTGCCATGGCTTGCCGCGACTCTGTTCGCCTCACCGTTTCTCTGGGCCGTGGCCGCGCTTGTCCTGCAGCAGGACGCGTCCGACCGTGTCGAAGCTCTTTTACACCTCTGGCCTGTGCTGATGATCGCGTCCCTCGGGTTTGCACTATGGCGACTTCCGCAGGCTGCGACCATCGCGCAACTGCTGCCGCTCATTGTCCTCGGCGCCATTCACGGCGCGTTCCTCTCGCAGCAACTATGGGGATCTACATACGCTCTCTGGCCACTGCTGATGATCCTTGTCGCGACCATCCTTGCCGCTCTCGCCCCGCGAACAACGGATTCGGCAACCGATCTCGCCGATGCCCGCGCCTCCAGCTTTTCACTGACCGCCTTCACCGCTATTGCCTCGCTCACGCTGCTTATCTCTGGTGGCTACTACGCGTTGAGCCATGAACGGCTCAGCTACGTCGATCTCTCTGGAGACACGTTCGCGCACTCGAATCTGCCCGCTTTGCGCGGCTTAGCCATGCGCGGCAATTGGCTCCCTGATTTTGAGGAACTCATTGCATATTCCGATCGTGAAATCCCGCCTGGCGATGCCATTCTGACTCTTCCCGGCGAAGATCTCTTCTATTTCACCACCGGACGCACGCCGCGATTCCCCGTCGTGATGTTTGACAACACGGTGAACCCCTACAGCGCCTCGCAAATTTTCGAGCTTGCCCGGCGGCGAAATGTCCGCTGGCTCGTCGTTAAACGCGCCCTGCAACTCCAGGAAGAACCGCTCTCCTTCCGACCTCAGCTCCTCGAACTTCTATCCCGAGACTTCGAGCGAGCCGAGTCGCTCAACAACTACGACGTTTACCGGCGCAAACAGAACTAGGGCAGGTTCCACGGAAGAAACATCCCTTGCCATGGACACTGTTCGCGCCAAACAAATGGCCTGCCTTGTTTGGGCAGACCCGTCTGGCGATTATTCGGTGGCGGCCTACCCTCCTATATTTCCCGGCAAAAATCTGAAAACAAAAAGGTTAGAAGGGGGAAATCCCACAATCGGCTCTACCTTCAGGATAGCAAATTCGGTGCATCGTTCCCTCATTTTGGGGAAAACTCTATTTTGTGTGGAATCAGATGGTTCGGAGGAATTGGCAAAAATTTTCGCTTGACAGAGATTGGGGTGACCGAAAAGCCGAGGCGGCACGCTGGATGTGAGCTGTGCCGGGGTCCTTCGGCTACGCCTCAGGATGACCCTCCCGCTTCACCAACCGGGGCTGAGTCTGAAACCACCTCAGTCCAAAGGACAACCAAAATTCAGCCAGTGGCGAACTGTCAAAACTCAAACTGTCTCACTCAAGGGGGTCACCCCAGTAGTGAGCTACCTGGATTATTTGATCGGGAAGAGAACACAGCAAGGTCAAAAGCCCCACTCAAGCCCAACAACGGGCTTGAATGGGCCACACACCCGCAGAATTCATACTTGACAACGACAGAAAATCCACTACCATATGGTTGTGGATAAATTGGGTACAACATTTGCGGCTTTGTCTGATCCCACCCGCAGGGCGATGATCGAACGACTCTCACACGGGCCTGCCTCTGTGCATGGATTGACGGAACCGTTTGCACTTTCGCAGCAGATGATTTCAAAACATATTGCCTACCTGGTTCGGGCTCGGATTGTGATCAAGACGAAGCGTGGACGAGAGAGTGTGTGCACGCTTAGACCGGAGGCGATAAAGACAGTCAGCGACTGGGCGTTCAGCTATCGCCGATTCTGGGAAGAGAGTTTCGACAAGCTGGAAACGGTTGTGAATCAAATGAAAAAAACGGAGGTCAGCGATGACAAAAAACACGGTTAACGAGACAGAGCGGATGGTTGTTACAAGAGTCTTTGATGCCCCGCGAGAATTGGTTTGGAAGGCGTGGACAGACCCGAAATATGTGATGCAGTGGTGGGGGCCGAAGGGCTTTACTGCGCCCGTTTGCCAGATGGATTTTCGCGTTGGGGGGAAACTTCTCTGCTGCATGAAGGCGCCGGGTGGGCAGGAGTTCTGGAATGCCGTTGAATACCATGAGATTGTTCCCTACGAGAAGATCGTTTCCCTGATGTATTTTTCCGACCCGAAGGGAAACAAGGTTGAGCCAGCGCAGTATGGAATCGAACATGAGGCCATAGACGGTGCGTACGACGTGACCATCTTTGAGGATCTCGGAAACGGCCAGACGAAACTCACCTTCATTGGAAATGAACCCATGGAGAGCGCAAAGAACAGCGGGCAACTCGAGGGCTGGAACCAGATACTCGATAAAGTTGCCGCAGTTGTTGCGGGGCTAGCGCAGGCGAAATAAGAAGTTGAAGTTTTGACGCTCGTCGTACGCTAGATACAGCTAAGGGTGACGGGAGGCGGCTTAGTTCGGACTCTCGTCACTCCGAATAGTCGCCGGGTACCCCGCCTTCGCGCGATGCGTTTCGGCGCTAAGGTGGGAAGCAACGCGTTCCCATCTAGCGCACCGGGGTTTTATCTCCCGCTCGTCTTCGAGCCGTCGACTCTGACTCAATCTCAACGGGTTCGGCTCACCGAGCGCGCAGAATTTAATTTCGATGGCAACCGAAGGTCACAAAATGAGATTGGCGTGAGTACTGTGGTCGTATCAACCCTTGCGTCGTGCGAATCACTTTACGGGAAGAACGAAGAGTTGAAAAGGCAAAACGGGAAATCTGCAGGGACCGACTGCATCGCCTCCCACCTTAGCGTCGAACAGCACGACGCGAAGGTGGGGCACCTGCGTTTCAAATGCACAACAGTTACAGCCAAGTCGCTCTCTACACCCGGCGCAGCCAAACCTCCTGCACCCTGTGGTCCTCGCCTTTCTGCATCACCACCTGTGCGCGCTCTCGGGTAGGAGCCACGTTTGTCACCAGGTTCACCAGATTGATGCGGTCCCAAATGTCAGTCCCAAACGCCCTCGCTTCGTCGTCGCTCATCTTGGAAACGTGATGGAAAAACGAACGCGGACTCCGGAAGGCCGTATTCCTCAGCAGCATAAAGCGCTCCATGTACCACTGCCGAATACTTGCTTCCTGGGCATCCACGTAAATTGAAAAGTCGATCAGGTCACTGGCGAATATCTTAGGGGTGCGGATGCCTCCCAGCAGGTTCAACTGCAGCAAATTCAGGCCTTCCAGAATCAGAATCTCCGGCCTCCGGATTTCCAGAAACTCGTTCGGAACAATGTCATAGCTGTCGTGCGAATACACTGGAACGTTCAAAGTCTTCGCACCCTGTCGCAGCGCGATCATAAAGTCCAGCATCTTGCGCAGATCGTAGCTCTCCGGAAAACCTTTCCGCTCCATCAGACCGCGCTCTTCCAGCACCTTGTTTGGAAACAGAAATCCATCGGTCGTAACCAGTTCCACCGCGGAATGATCTCCCCAGCGGGAGAGGACCTCGGCCAGCACGCGCGAGAACGTGCTTTTGCCCACTGCCACGCTGCCCGTCACGGCAATGATGTACGTAGGCCGCGCGCTCGGACGCCCCAGGAACGAATCTTTCACCCGCACCAGCCCGTGAGCCGTAGCAATGTGAATATTCAGCAAACGGCCCAGCGGCAAATAGACCGTCTCTACCTCTTCCAACGAGACCGGGTCATTTAATCCGCGTAGCGCGTCCAGGTCCTCATGGCTGATCTCCAGAGGCATGTTGGCTCGCAGCTTTGCCCACTGCTCACGGCTGAATTTGTCATACAGATGCGGAAACATTCCATGCATCTCTTTTATGCTGCGACCTACTTCTATCTTGCCGTCCCCCATCCCAACCCTTTCGAAGTTCCTCGGACTCGCGCACAACGCGTTCAGCTCACAAACATGCCCTTCTAGTGTAGGGCACTCTCGCGGACGCCGTCACGTTTGTCTCTCCTTCGGGCACAGGTTCCCGTCTCGCCCAGGCATCCGCAGGCTGCCCCATAAGCATCACATTTATAACCCTGAAACCTCTCAAACTGAGCTCAAGGTACAATTGTCTCAGTATCGGCCCAGCCCAGGTAAGAAACTGGACTTCGTCGGCTACTACAACTAAATAGCTCGGAAGTTCATTCGTTCTATCGCGATGACGCTCTCTGAAGCCACCACACTCGTACGAGGAAAGGTCGGGTTCGATGAGAGTTCATCTCGTAAATCCCAGCGACAATTCGTTTGGCACCGCCGTCATCACCCCGCGATGGCTTTTTGTGCTGGCAGCAGCAACTCCCCGAATTGCTGGAGACCCGATTCTCGTAGATGAGTCTCTCGAGCCGATCATGCCCGAAAGCATCATGCCAGGAGACATTGTCGGCGTAAGCGTGCATACGGGAAACGCTCTGCGTGGATACGAGGTCGGACGCCTGGCGCGAGCCCGGGGCGCATGGGTAGTTTACGGCGGAATTCACGCTACGCTATTTCCCGAGGAAGCCTTCGAACTTGGTGAAGCCCACTCCGTAGTCAAGGGAGATGGAGATATCGCCTGGGGCAAGGTTGTGACGGATTGCATTGCGGGCAAGCCCGGCAGAGTCTACGAAGGCGGACGCATTGAAGGCTCCGACTTTTTACCTGCCCGGTGGGATCTCATTCAGCCGGACAAGTATATGTGGGCCTCCGTGCAGACGATTCGCGGATGCCCAAAGCACTGCTCTTTTTGCAGTGTGTGGCGCACCGATGGCCAGCGCCCGCGGCAGCGCCAGTATCAGCGGGTGATCGATGAAATTGTCGATCTGCGCCGCCTCGGCTTCCGCTTCATTGCCTTGGCCGATGACAACTTCTATCCCGTGACCTTGACCGATCTCCGCCTCGCCCGCGAACAAAACAACCTTGCCAAAGTGGAGGAGTTAACCGCAATCCGCAACGAGCGTTTCCAACTCATGGAAGAGCTGGCAAAGTTGCCGAAAGACATGGTCTTCTTCACCCAAATCACCATGGAGGCCGGGGAAGACGGCGAGTATCTTGACGCCATGCGCAAAGCCAATATCAAGGGTGCACTGGTAGGGGTGGAGGCCGTGACGCCCGAGGGACTGAAAGCGGTATTCAAGGACTTCAACTACTCAGGTGAAGCACTGGCAAAGCAGTTGCAAACCTTCAAGCAGCATGGCGTGCATGTGCTGGGCTCGTTCATCTTCGGCCTCCCCACGGACAAACCGGAAACCTTCGATGCCACGGTCGCCATGGCTATCAAAGCCGGCGTAACATTCGCGCAGTTCGTAATGATGACGCCGTTCCCCGGCACAGTCGATTTCATTCGCTGGGAAAAGGAACAGGCCAGTCATCCAACATTGGTCGATGGAGTGCCGATCACGCGCTACTGGCTGATTCCAATCGCTGTACGTCCCAAAATGTTTACGCCCCATCCCTCGATGAGTACCGATGAGATTCGCGTACGAACCCAAAAAGTCTGGGACAGGTTCTATAACTGGCGCGCGATCTGGGAAAGATCGGAATGCACTCCGACCCTGCGCGCCAGGCTCGGTTTCATCTTCCTATCCAAGCTGTATCGCCAGATGTATGCTGGCACCGGAATTTCGACCGATAGCGCGCGCCGAAAGAAATCCAAGACCTGGGCGCGCTGGACAGCAAGCCAGTGCCGGAAGCTTTTCCAGGCCAAACCTATGCCCGAACTGCGGTCTCCTGAATGGCATCTGACGTCTGCGCCTATGCTGCTGCGTCGTCCGGCCACTTTTATAGCTGAACCACAGGATGACGGGGCGCCGTTCGTCTTCATTCGCAAAGCCTGAACTACGCTTTCAGCCCCAACGTTGGCAGGAACTTTGGCGGCTTGCGAATCTTCGTCGCCTGTTCGAATGCATACGCAATCCTGATCAGCGCAGGCTCACTCCAGGCGCGTCCAAAAAAGGAAACACCCACTGGCAAGCCCATGATGAATCCCGCCGGGACGCTCACACTGGGGTATCCCGCAATTGCGGCTGCGCTGGTGCTTCCACCACTCACGTTGTCACCGTTCACCAGGTCCGTAAGCCACGCCGGACCTCCAGTTGGGGCAACCAGCGCATCCAGTTTGAATTTGTCCATCGTGGCATCAATACCTTCCGTGCGCGCCATGCGAAGATTGTTTGCCAACGCGTCGAGATATTCCTTGGTCGTTAGCGGGCCTTTGGCCTCGGCCTTCGTAAATGTGTCCTGCCCGAAATATGGCATTTCTCTGTCGCGGAGCCGCTCGTTGAACTTGATCACGTCGGCAAGCGAATGCACCTGCGCATCCGGGCCCAACCTCGCCAGGTAAGCATTCAGATCGGCTTTCAATTCGTACATCAGCACCAGCAGTTCGTTATCATTCGTCTTGCCAATCGTGTCGATGTCCGCTGGATCTACCAGCGTTGCTCCCTGTTTCTTCAGAACATCGAGCGACTGCTCCATTAGCGCGTCCACGGAATCGCTGAATCCGAAATACTTGCGCACCACGCCAATGCGGCTACCTCGCAAACCGTTCGGGTCAAGGAATCGTGTGTAATCAGCAACGGTCTTATCGCGTCTTGCGAGCGTGGCCGTGTCGTCCGCGTCTGCACCTGCAAGCGCTCCCAGCAGTATGGCGGCATCGCGCACCGTACGGCACATCGGCCCAGCCGTATCCTGCGTATGCGAAATGGGAATGATCCCGCTGCGGCTGATCAGGCCCACTGTCGGCTTAATGCCGACAACACCATTCGCCGAAGACGGACACACAATCGATCCATCGGTTTCGGTGCCGACCGCCGCTGCGCACAGATTCGCAGACAACCCCGCGCCAGAGCCGGAACTCGATCCGCACGGATTGCGATCAAGTACATACGGATTCCGTGTAAGTCCGCCACGAGCGCTCCAGCCGCTGGTCGAATGGCTTGAGCGAATATTCGCCCACTCGCTTGGGTTGGTCTTTCCGAGAAGGATCGCGCCCGCCGCCCGCAGTCTCTTCACCACAAATGAATCGCTCGCCGGCTTTGCTCCAACCAACGCCAGCGACCCTGCAGTCGTCATCATGCGGTCAGCGGTATCGATGTTGTCTTTGATCAGAACAGGGATACCGTGAAGTGCGCCCCGCGGCCCATTCTCCTTGCGTTCCTTGTCCAGTGCATCCGCGATGGATAGCGCGTCGGGATTCGTTTCAATTACGCTGCGAATCGCCGGCCCGTTCCGGTCGATGGCATCGATACGTGAGAGGTACTTCTCCGTGATCGAACGCGCTGTAAATTTCCCCGAAGTCATACCGGCTTGAAGCTCGGCGATGGAAAGCTCGTCGAGTTCGAACCCAGGTACTTCTGGCCCCGCGTTGGAACGCGCCCTGGCTTCCGCTGCGGCTGCACCAGAGCTAAGTACCGGAGAAAACGCCACAGCCACGCCGCTCATCACACTGGCTCCCAGGAAATATCTCCGTGAAGATAACCCGCGAGCATCGCTTGAATTCCCTTTTGATTTCAATGGCGTTTGCCTCTCCGATTAACCGTGTCCGGACTTGTTCACACAGAGTTGGTCATCTTAGCTCAAAAACGCTCCGATCCCAATAGGCGCATGACGATCAAGCGACTGGAAAAACAGACCGACGGCCTAATCGGCACAAAAAAAAAGGCCACCGGACGCCCGGTGGCCAAGTCGCAGAGTTCAGAGCTTAAGAAGGTGCTTCCCGAAAATATCTAATCACGTTCCAGCGTAGCTTTTGCTATCGCTGAGAACAGGCAGGACATGAGTCCCGCACCTTTATAGCTCGCTCTCATACACTGCACATTTCAATCCATCTCCAAACAATTCCGTAGGTCATTGATGGTGTGGAAGTTACCAACTCTTAAGCCAGATCTTCAATCCGGAACTTCTATGAAAACCAGAACACCTTGGGCGAATCTCTCCGGTTTTCGGTAGATTCTCTTTATATTTTGACCTGTAGCGCTCGCTCAATCTCCCGGGCTGCCGCCAGTGCCTGCCAATCCTTACCCCACGCCGCGCTCACCTGCACGCCCACCATCCGGGCGCATGGCAACGTGACCGTCGGCCAACCCAACACATTGAAGGGCCTGGTATTGCGCAGCATCTTCAGTTCCAGGGCGCGCGATTCCGGCCCCGCAAGATCTTCCAGGGTAGGAGGCAGAATCGGAGAAGTTGGGGTCAGTACCACGTCAATGCCATCGATTCCTTCGCGCTGGCGTTCCCGAATCAACTCCAGCTCGCGCCGGGCTTCGATGTACTCCACGATTTGGACTTTCTTTCCGTTCACAATCCGCGGCAGGGTTCGTGGATCATAGAGCGCACCTCGCTCTGCCACCCATTTCTCATGGAAGGCCCAGCTCTCCGCGTTGCTCACCTTGCGGTCTTCACTGACCTCAATCTCCACGTCGCGCAGGCTCCATCCCAATCCACGCACAGCTTCCAGAACGCGCTCAAATCCCGCTTCCACCTCCGGTGCCAGCCCTTCGCAAAAGTATTTACGTGGGACGCCACAACGAAGTCCGCTGGTTTCCGCCCAGCTTTTTCCCTCAGGCGGGGCCTCGTCCGCCAGCACCGCAAACAGCGCTGCCGCGTCTTCCACCGTTCGCGCAAGCGGTCCAACATGGTCATACGAAAACGCCAGCGGAATCACGCCGGAGGCCGGAACCACACCCCAGGTCGGCTTAAATCCAACCACTCCGCAGCATGCTGCAGGCAACCGGATCGACCCCGCGGTATCTGTTCCCAGCGCGCCAAAGCACATCCCCGCTGCCACAGCCGCCGCTGATCCAGAAGACGACCCTCCGCACACCCGGGTACGGTCCAGCGGATTCCGTGCTGCGCCATAAGCGCTGATCACACCGCTGCCGCCGTAGGCAAACTCGTGCAGATTTGTCTTGCCCAGTACAATAGCTCCGGCGGCGCGCAATCTCCTGATGCACTCGGCGTCGGCCTCGGCCGGAGCCGCGCCATCCAGCACATGGCTGGCTGCGGTGGTCCGCATACCCTGCACGTCAATCAAATCCTTGACTGCGACCGGAATGCCCGCCAATGCTCTTTCTCTGCCTCTGGCCGTGCGCGAATCCACGGTAGTTGCCTCGGCCAGTGCTTCAGCCTCGCGCACGCTGATAAATGCACGCAGCTCCTCGTTCTCAGCCGCAATCTTCTCGAGGCAGGAGCGCACCGCTGCGACTGCAGAGACTTCTCCGCGCTCCAGCGCCGTCCGCAACTCCGTCAAACTGCCACTGACAAAAGCGTCTTTCATAGGCTCCCCGTCTCTATTCCCTGCCCACCTTGCCGTGCCCTGCCTCTTCCGCCACAATCGCGATCTCCGCCGCATCTGCCGCCTCAATCACCTTTTCGCGATCCAGCATGAGGCACTTGTTGGCGTCCAATGCCAGGCAGCTTGCACCAGCGTTGACCATTGTCTCAATCGTGTGAATCCCTACCACGGGAACGTCGAATCGCATATCCTGATTCGGCTTCGCAACCTTTACCACCGTCAACTCCCGGCTCAGCGTGCTCGCCTCTCCGCGCAAGCCCTGCAAGAGCTTGCCTGCCCGCAGAATCGCTTCGTCGGTGCCTTCCATGGCTTCGATCGCCACGCAGGCCGCATGAGCAATCACCACTGTCTGCCCAATGTCGAAGCGCGCCACATGATGCGCCACTGCGCGTCCGTAAGTGATGTTGGTTTGTTCCTGATCGGTCGGCGCGCGCCGCGTCAACACTCCTGCCTGCGCCAGCATCGGCTCCAGCAAGGTGGTCGAATTCTGCAGATGGATGCCCTCGTCCGCCAGCACCTTCGCCACTGCGCCAATCAGCGAGTCCGTATTGCGCGTCGCCAGATTTAGCAGCAACTTGGCCAGCTTCCAATCCGGCTTGATCGCACTGAAGATCTGCCTGTGCTTCACCTGCCCAGCCATGATCGCTTCACTGACGCCAGCAGCTTTGAAGGTCTCAATCAGCTTGCCCAGTTCGCCAAGGCTCAGCCAGTGCACAGCAACCGCACCGCGTTTTTCAATCGCGGGATCGGTCTCTTCGCGAATGGCTGCCACTATCACTTCATAGCCCTTCGCCTTCGCGGCATCCAGCACCAGGAATGGAAACTTTCCATTCCCCGCAATCAATCCCAGCCGTGCACCCATCGCTCCGCTCCCTGAGAAGCAAGGTTTCAAAGTTGGAAAGTTTCAAGGTTTCAAAGTTAAAGGCAAAAGCGCCAGAGACATATCGGGCGCGCGAGACACCGGGGTGCCCCGTTCTAGCCTTCCTTTGGCTAGGGGGAGTAGTTGACCCTGCCCTAGGTCTTAACCTTGAAACTTTGAAACCTGCGAAACCTTGAAACCTGGCCCTTGAAACCTTGCTTTATTTCACCACTCCGCGCTCGCTCGTGCGGATAAACTCGACCAGCTGTTTCACGTCCTCGGTCTGTTCTACTTCGAGTTCGATCCGCTCCAGCGCTTGCGTGGTATTGAGCTTTGCGGCCAGCAGCACGCGGAAGGCTCGTTGGATCGCGCGTATTCGTTCTTTGCTGAAACCGCGCCGCTCCAACCCAACCGAGTTCGCGCCATAGGCGTGTACGTCGCGCACAGCACTGGTCTTTGAGAATGGCATAACGTCCTGCGTGATCGTAGTTCCGCCGCCGATGTAGGCATGCGCGCCGATTCGCACGAACTGATGTATGGGGGCCAGCGCTCCCACCTGTGCCCAGTCTTCCAGTGTCACGTGCCCAGCCAGGGTCGCCGCGTTCGGCATAATCACATGGTCGCCAACGAAGCAGTCGTGCGCGATATGCGCATAGGCCATGATCAGGCAATGCGAGCCGATCTTCGTCAACCCGCCACCCTTTACGGTTCCGCGATGGATCGTGACGTACTCGCGAATCTGATTGTGATCGCCAATCTCTAACCGCGTCGGGTCATCATTAAAAGACAGGTCCTGCGGCCCCATGCCGACTACGGCAAATGGAAAGATCCGGTTATGGCTTCCCATCCGGGTCGGTCCGGTCAGGCTCACATGCGAGATTAACTCGCAGTGCTCGCCCATCTCCACATCTGCACCAACCAGGCAAAAAGGCCCAATCGTGCACGACTCTGGAATGCGCGCGCCCGCGTCCACCACGGCACTTGGATGAATGGCCATGCCTACTCCGCCTTTGTTTCTACTGCTTCTGCGGCTGCGGTTCGTTTCACATCCACCAACCGGCAGGTCACCGTTGCTTCGCACACGGCCTTGCCATCAACCGTGATTTTGCCTTCCATCTTCACTGCAGTCGTACGCCACACCACGACGTTCACCTCAATGCGTAACTGGTCCCCCGGAATTACCAATCTGCGGAACTTTGCCCGCTCGATCCCAGTAAATACCGTCAGCATCTCGGCACGGTTCGGAATCTCGGTCATCAGCATGGTTGCGCCAACTTGCGCAATCGCCTCTACCATCAGCACGCCTGGCATAATCGGGTTCCCCGGAAAGTGTCCTCGAAAGAACTCCTCGTTCGCCGTGACGTTTTTGATCGCGACGATTCGTTTCCGCCGCTCAAGCTCAATTACCCGGTCAATCAGCAGAAACGGATAGCGGTGCGGCAGAATTCTTTGAATGTCAGTGCTTTCGAGTGGTAGCTTCGCCAGCACATCGGGCGTAAGGGTAGTGTCATGGAATTCGGTCATTGAACTTCCTGTGGAAAGGTAAAGTAAAGTATATCAGCGAGTGTTCCTCGGACGAACCGCCAGATCAGGTTGTTATGGCCCCTTGGCCACACACCGTAAGCGGCAGACGCAGGATAACTGGCCGAAGTGACTCTTGGACAGTAATGGGAGACTTGAGCGACGCTGGGGTTCTTCGCTGAGGCTCAGAATGACCCCTCTTAGAGCATGCCTGCAGCGCCCTCACCTCCCAAACTGCTTCAGATGATGATCAATATGTTTCCACTGTAAAGCGTTCCACTCCTCGGTAGTCAGCGGCCCAAATAAGGGGTGTTCCGGGCCTTTCTTATCTGGCGCCGCGGCCAGCCGGTTGATCAACTCCACCACTCGCCCACGGTCCGATCCGAAATCTCCTGCCGCCGTCGAAAGCAGCTCTGGTACGGTGGGGGCACTCTTTGGGAAGGGCAGTACATACAGAATCAGGTGCTTCAGCGGGAAGCGATGAAACGCTTTCTTGTTTACCGATGCGGGTGTGATTTCCCCAAGCGACATGGCGAGCGTGTCACTCAGATGGCACAGCATGCGCGATGCGTTGAATTGTCCCCACTTCGCCTTGGCCGCCGGGTTGAGTTGCTGCAATCTCAACACGATCCCATTGCGAGCCGTTTCACTGCGGAGGGTAGGCATTCTGCACCACCTTTCGTTTCGAGAGAATGCTACATGATTTATTACGGTCGCAACTCGAATTATCCCGTATTCTTTTCCCTATACGATGACAACGCGTGCCCGATCTCCGCTCCTTCGCTCACTCAACGCCGAGCTTTCGGCGATGGTCTCCTCCCTCCGGGGTTACGTCGAGCAGGAGTCTCCATCCGCTACGCCCGACGCCATTGCCACGGTTGTCGCGCTCGTCGCCTCGGATTTCGCCGCGATCGGCGGCCGTATCCGGCAGCATAAGTTCGCGGGATACGGCCCGGCGCTGCAGATCGATTTCCCGGGCCCGCGCCGTGCGCCGCGCCTGCTGCTACTTGGGCATACCGATACCGTGTACGCTCTGGGCACGCTGCGCACCATGCCATGGCGCGAGCACCTTGGACGCCTCTCCGGACCCGGCAGTCTGGACATGAAAGCCGGAATTGTCCAGGCGCTATTTGCCCTCAAGGCGCTGCTCGCGCGGGGACCGCTGCCTTGCCCGGTCACAGTTCTGCTCGTACCGGATGAAGAGATTGGGAGCCTCGCCTCGCGCGCGCTTACCGAGCGCCTCGCCCTCCGTTGCGCCGCTGTGCTGGTGCTGGAACCGGGAGCCGGACTTGCAGGCGCCTGCAAGACTTCACGCAGGGGTATCGGACGCTACACGATCCGCGTGCAGGGCGTCGCCGCACATGCCGGACTCAACTTTGAGCGTGGCGCTTCGGCCATCGTCGAGGCCGCTCACCAAGTCATTGCCATCAGCGAGCTCTCCCGGCCAGCTCGCGGTATCACCCTGAATCCCGGACTGATTTGCGGAGGTACACGCCCAAACGTGGTGGCAGATTTCGCCGAAATCGTCGCGGATGTGAGGTTCCTCACTGCATCGCAAGCCGCACAAGTACATGCTGGACTGCATAAGTTGAAAGCTCGCGATCCCCGGTGCAGGCTTGAGGTTTCCGGAGGAGTTGAGCGCGGTCCGTTCGAGCGCTCGAGGGCGACAGCGCGGCTCTACAAGATGGCGGCCCAGGTCGCCGAACAACTTGGATTCGTACTTGGGGAAGCTGCGGTGGGCGGCAGTTCAGACGGAAATTTCACCGCTGCGCTTGGGGTTCCCACGTTGGATGGCCTGGGTGCGGTGGGAGACGGGGCACACTCCCCTAGTGAGTTTGTCGTAGCCCGTGAGATGCCTCGACGTACGGCTTTATTGGCGGAGCTAATTACAACTTTGGCGGCAATTTAAGGCTTTTCAATCTTTGACTCGTCGCCAGCGGTAACCTACACTTAAAGAGAATGCACAGCCTGCAGGTGGAACGAACAGTTCCAAAAGCCTCGAACAGTCTGAGCGAAATGGAGAAAACACAATGTTCGGTGGAAAAATCGGCATCCCGGAACTGCTCGTTATCCTCGTGATTGCTCTCATTATCTTTGGACCCTCAAAGATCTCAGAGCTTGGCAAAGGCCTTGGCGAAGGAATTAAGAACTTCAAGAACTCCGTAAAAGATCCCGAGCCTACCCCCGTTCATCCTCCGACCGAGCCTGAAAAGAAGTAATTTTGGCTTTGGTGTCGGCTGCTGGATAGCTTCAGCCGAGGCACTGTGCAAAAATATTGCTTGGCGAAGCGCCCATCATTTCGGGGCGCTTTTCCTTTCTATACGCGTCAACATTTCACAGACTCGAGCCACCGGCAGTCCCACTACATTGAAGTAGCATCCCTCGATCCGCGGTATCCATCGCGAGGCCCTACCCTGAATGGCGTATGCCCCTGCCTTATCCATTGGCTCGCCGGAGGCAACGTACGCAGCAATGTCCTCCACTGACATCGCCGCAAATTGTACGTCGGTTACCTCGACCTCGACGTCGGCGTTTGCGGTGTTATTGAGATCGCGGAATGCGATACAGACTCCGGTCATCACCTGATGGTGGCGTCCACTCAACTTCAGCAACATGCTTCGTGCTTCGGTTTCGTCTGTCGGTTTGCCCAGGCTCTCGCCCTCGACCACCACCGTCGTATCCGCACCCAGCACCACCGCACCTTCATGGGCAGTTTCGAGGACGGCGAGCGCCTTCTCACGCGCGAGACGTTTCACGTATTCCAGCGGCGGTTCTCCTGGGCGTATGCTCTCGTCCACGTCCGCCGGAGAAACCTCGAAAGAAATCCCTGCATTACGCAGCAACTCAGCCCGCCGTGGTGATTGGGAAGCAAGTATCAGCATCTTTTGATTCTATTTGATCGATTCGTGAGTCGGTCACCCGAATGCGAACGCGGTTTGTAACGCAACCTACCTGACGAAGGCGTCGTCCTACATTGGTGCACACTGCAATTCAGCCATCCGCACTTGGAGCCACGGTTCGGGGCGATCTCGTGGATTTTCAGCTCTGGGCCCCGCGCCTTGATTCGGTCACCCTCCGGGTGTGGCGAGGCAATGAACCGCCACAGGATTTTCCCCTGCTGCGCTTCGCCGATGGATATTGGGGAATCACTCTGCCCGCCGCTCCCGGTGACCAATACCAATACCTGACCGGCTCACTGGCCATACCGGACCCGGTCTCGCGGTTGCTTCCGTCAGGCGTACATGGTCCCACGGAAATCGTCGATCCTTCATTTCCCTGGTCAGACACTCTGTGGCGCGGGCTCCCACTGTCGGACTACGTTTTGTACGAACTTCACGTTGGAACTTTTACCCCTGAAGGTACGCTCAACTCTGCCCTCCTCCGGTTGGATTATTTCCGTGATCTAGGCGTCACCGCCATCGAACTTATGCCGCTCAACGCCGTGCCCGGCTCGCGCAATTGGGGGTATGACGGCGTAGGTCTCTACGCGGTGCAGGCCAATTACGGCGGTCCTGCGGCGCTGCGCCGTTTTGTGGATGCCGCCCATCAGCGCGGACTCGCCGTCGTGCTCGATGTGGTTTACAACCACCTCGGCAATGAGGGTAATTACCTTTCTCTTCTCGGACCGTATTTCACACCGAAACACAAAACTCCGTGGGGAGACGGCGTCAATTACGATGACACTGGATGTACCCACGTCCGCCGCTTCATCGTGGAGAATGCGGTTTACTGGCTCCGCGAATACCATCTCGACGGCCTGCGCCTCGACGCCGTGCAGACCATCAAAGACGATTCTCCCCAGCATATCGTCGCCGAGATCGCCGCGCGTGCTCATCAACTCGCACAAACCGAACACCGTGCCATTGTCGTCACGGTGGAGACCGACGAGAATCTCCCGCGCTATGTTCTCCCTGCAAAACAGGGAGGGTATGGCGCCGACGCCGTCTGGAGCGACGACTTTCATCACGCGATCCATGTGCTGCTCACTGGCGAAAACAGAGGTTACTATCAGGACTTCACCGATCCTGCGCTTCTCCCCCGCGTGCTTTCTGAGCCTTTTGCATTTCAGGGAGAAACATTTCAGTTCTGGCAGGGCCGTCCCCGCGGTGCCCGTGCCTCTGGCGTCCCCCTGCCCTCCCAGATTATCTGCATCCAGAATCACGATCAGGTCGGAAACCGCGCTCTTGGCGAGCGCCTCACGTCGCTGGTCCCCGCCGGAGCGAGAAAATTTGCAGCGGCGCTGCTGCTGCTCTCCCCTCATACTCCGCTGCTTTTCATGGGGCAGGAGTATGACGAGGCCGCACCTTTTCAGTTCTTCACGAGCTTTGAAGATCCAATTATCCAGAAGGCGGTCACCGAAGGCCGCATCCGTGAGTTTGCGGAATTCGGCTGGACCAACGTTCCTGATCCGCAAGATCAGGAGACCTTTGAACGCTCGCGCCTGCAGTGGCCGCAAGGCCCGGCGAATCTCGACATGCTGGACTGGTATCGTACGCTGCTACACCTCCGCCGCGAGTACATACTCCCCGGCCCGCGCACGGGTCACGCCGAGTGGAGTGCGCCCAACGTTCTTAGCGTTCAAACCCCCGCTGATTTCCCACGCCTTCGAATCATTGCGAGTCTCCCCGGCGCAACGCTCCCCGCGCTGGCGGAGAGCGAATGGATTTTGAAATTGGAAAGCGATCAAGACGGATACCGCGTTCAAGTTTTTGCGTGGGTATGAGCGCAATTAGAGCCGCGAAATACAGAGTGGAAGATTTCCCGCCCTATTTCTGCACCGCTCCGCTTGCTGGTTCGCGCTGCACCAACAGAATGCGCTTCACCTGATTTCGATCTAGTGATTGCAGGTTTCCTACGGAGCGAACCAGCACTGTGGTCGCATTCATCGACTCAACGTCCGCAGTCATCGTTGTTCCGTCCCGCATCTCGAGGGTATCGTGGGCCAATGCTCCGAGTTCATAACTCACCGTTCCGCCCGACACGTCATCGGGACCAAACTCTACCGGGAAGGTCCCACTGTTGAACCCCTCGCGCTTGAACTGGAGCAAGTGTTTGCCCAGAGCAAATTCCACCTGCTTTGGCGTAACCCCAACTTCCTCTCCGTCTACCTTCAAGTCGGCGCCGGCCGGAATGGAGTACACCGTAAGCCGTATCTTCTTCGGCGGTGTGGCGGGACCAAGTTCCTTAGGCACGGAGTTTGCCACAATCTTCAGCGATGTAGGCTGTGCCCCCGTTGCGTGAAACGAAACCGTGAACCGGACCTTTTCCCCTTTGCCTAAATTGTTCAACGTGATGTAGCCGCTTCCAATGCGCAGGTTCTCTTTGCTGAAGAAATATGCATCGAACGCTGCTTCCGGAATAGGTTTTGTCCAGAGATTTTCCGCTGTAACATCTACGGTGTACGAGCTTAGGCTGCCAACTGAATTCACTTTGACAAATTTTCCGAACGCGAACCGGACAACCGGATGCTGATCCGATGGCCACGCAATGATCGTAGCTGGTGCTTCCTTGGCTTGGAGGGCTAGTGCAAATAACAGGATGAATGAGAGCACATATTTCATAGAGGTCCTTTGTCGTCCGAAGCATTGTACATGCATCGTTTCAAAGGAAGTGATGTTTCGAAACCTGCGGCACTGAATCCTGCCTTAGAACCTCAGCGCCAGCCCCGTTGAGAATCGTGCTACGTCTTGCCGTCCGCCGTTAAAGCGGGTCTGCAGGTCATCCAGCTGGAGTCGCCAACTCACCCGCGGAATCAAGTGGTAATCAATGCCCCCGCCAATGGCATCCGAAAAGTCAGTCTCGCTGTTCGAGAAAAGGGCGTTCGATTCATGGAGGTGAGAGGCCCCGACCAACACGTGTGCAAATGGCCGAAATTTCCCGACAGATGCCGAGATCCTCGGTCCGAATAGATAGCTTTGCACGCGAGTGGAGGAATCGAGATCCCCGAAATTGAAAGTCGAGATTCGCAGCGTACCATACTGCGCACTCACGTCTGCAACCATTCCGACGTGTGGGACCAGTCGACCTTCCAGTGATCCTTCCCAGCCATTGAGGTTCCCTGTATTACTCGCGCCCGTGTTGCCACGGTAGAACGAATATCCAAGGAACACATTTCCCGCCGTTGGGATTTGTGCGACGCCAGCGACGGTCATCATCATCAGTGCGATTACAATTCCGATTCGTTTTTGCACGGTAACCTCCTGCGAAGGTTCGAATCAAATTCGTCGGCAAGGGTTGCGAGGCTCTCCACACGGCCTATTCCTGCGCAAATGGTAAAATCAGTGAATCACGTAAGCGCAGCCTCGCAATTCGTGCGGGCGTTTGGACTTCGAAAGCAAAGCATGGACCGCACAACGATTCGAAATTTCGCAATTATCGCGCACATTGACCACGGTAAGACCACGCTCTCCGACCGTATGCTGGAGATCACTGGATCGCTCAGCGCCCGCGAGATGGCGGGGCAGGAGCAGGTCCTTGATGCCATGGAGCTTGAACGTGAGCGCGGTATCACGATTAAGGCTCACGCCGTCCGCATGATGTACCTAGCTCAGGACGGGCAAACTTATCAACTCAATCTCATCGATACCCCCGGCCACGTTGACTTCTCCTATGAGGTGTCCCGTTCGCTTGCCTCCTGCGAAGGCGCGCTGCTGGTAGTGGATGCCACACAGGGCGTGGAAGCACAGACCCTTGCCAACAGCTACATCGCCATTAATCACGGCCTCGAAATCATTCCCGTCATCAACAAGATCGATTTGCCCAGCTCTGACGTCGAACGCACCAAGGAGATGATTGAGAGTGCAGTCGGCCTCGATGCCTCCACTGCGCTCTGCATCAGCGCCAAGACCGGCGCGGGCGTTGTCGAAGTTCTTGAGCGGATTGTTCACCGTGTACCTCCTCCCCAGGGCAACATCGATGCACCGCTGCAGGCACTCATATTCGACTCATGGTTCGATAGTTATCGCGGTGTAGGCGTACTGGCCAGGGTTGTCAACGGCCGGCTTTACAAGGGACAGAAGATTAAACTGATGGCCAAGGGCACAACATTTCTTGTGGACTCCATGGGAGTGTTGACGCCCAAGCCGCAGGAGATCGGCGAGCTAACCGCCGGTGAGGTGGGCTTCTTCTTCGCCACCATGAAGACCGTCGGCGACGTAAAAATCGGCGACACCATCACCGATGCAGACAAGCCCGCGAGTGAAGCCATGCCCGGCTTTGAAGACATCAAGCCGATGGTCTTCGCCGGCCTCTACACGGTTGATTCACATGAACACGGATTGCTCCGAGACGCCTTGGAAAAACTCCGTCTCAATGACGCATCATTCTTCTTCGAGCCGGAAAGTTCCACTGCACTCGGCTTTGGATTCCGTTGCGGCTTCCTCGGACTGCTGCACATGGACATTATCCAGGAGAGGCTGGAGCGCGAATACGATCTCGATCTCATCATTACCGCACCTAGCGTGCGATACCTGGTTACGCTCACCAATGGCGAAACGGTCGAGGTCGATAATCCATCACGCTGGCCCGACCCGACGTTGATCGATAAAATTCAAGAGCCAATCATTACCGCGATGATTCTTACCGCCGAAGAATATGTTGGCGGAATTCTGAAGCTCGTCGAAGAGAAACGCGGCAAGCAGAAGAACTTTGAGTACGTCGGCTCCAGTCGCGTGATGATCACATACGAACTCCCGCTCAATGAGATCGTTCTGGATTTCTATGATCGGCTCAAGACGGTTTCACGCGGTTACGCTTCGCTTGACTATCACCTCTCCGGATGGTGGGAGTCGCCGATGGTGAAGCTCGATATTCTGGTTGCAGGCGATCCGGTCGATGCGCTTTCCACCATCATTCATCGGGACTATGCCCACGATCGTGGCAAAGCCCTGGTGACAAAGATGCGCCAACTCATCCCACGGCAGCAGTTCGAGGTCGCAATTCAGGCTGCTATCGGAGCCAAGATTGTGGCCCGCGAGAGCGTGGCGGCGCTGCGCAAAAACGTCATCGCCAAATGCTACGGTGGCGACATCTCACGCAAACGTAAGCTGCTGGAAAAGCAAAAAGAAGGCAAGCGCCGCATGAAGCGCGTCGGCAAAGTGGACATTCCGCAGGAAGCCTTCCTTGCCGTGCTTCGCGTTTCGAGTGAGGAAAGCTGATTTCATCCGCCGAAGATTCAGCAACTTACACCACAGAACGATGGCATGCCATTCTGGGCAATTTCTGTAGGTAATACACACGCGCTACATATTTACAAGTATGGATGTGTGCAAAACTCTCTTGGCCACAATTTAGAAAACTCAAATGTTGCGCAGTCAAGGACAATTTTTGGTTTCTTCTAAGTAATTAATTCAATGAGAGTTAACGTCACTTTTGTATGTTTTTTTGCAACTCAAAACGCTGAAACCTGCTGTTAACAATCCAATCGGCCGCAATTCCGCACAGGTTTTCCACATGTCTGTGATTTCTTCCCGTGTTGGGACAAGTCACTCTATCGAGCAAAGATTCGTTGCGGATTCCATAAAAAGCCGCCCCATGAAGAAGGGGCGGTTCTCATCCAAACCTTGATCGCTACTTCTTGGCGGGGGTCGTCGTTGGTTTTGCAGCAGCGGCGGCAGGCTTCGCCGGAGCGGCAACGCCGGACTGTGCGTTGTAGGCGTCTACCACCGCTTTGGTGATATCCACAGAGTTGGCAGCCCAAAGAACTGGGCTAGTCTGGCCGGAGACATCGAGAATCAGCGTATAGCTGTTGTCCTTGGCATACTTATCCAAAACCTCGACAAGCTTTTGGCCAATGCGGTTGGCGATTTCATTCTGCTGCGCCTGGACATCTGTGTTCGCGTCCTCGTAATTGCGCTGCAGTGTCTTCTTCCTGGCATCGATCTGCTTGAGAAGGTCTCCCCGGGCTTC
>Ga0316232_1000223_pt1 | contig 97254 bp, 82 predicted proteins | sample TBHtaG_FD_206006 | JGI IMG/M metagenome (GOLD analysis project Ga0316232, IMG submission 206006) | Freshwater microbial communities from Trout Bog Lake, Wisconsin, USA - TBH18025_13 | ecosystem: Environmental > Aquatic > Freshwater > Lake > Hypolimnion/Profundal zone | place: USA: Wisconsin...
CTTTGACGAATGTGCATGCCCAGCATCAGTAGCGCTGGAATATCCATGGAGGGAAATTCGAATGATCGTGGACTATACCGGTAGGCAATTCGACATCACTCCCAAGATTCGCAAGGAAGTGGAAGCGGGTCTGGCGAAGCTTGTAAAGATTTTAGGCGAAAATTGCAGCAGTAAAGTAATACTAACGGCGGAAAAACAGCGCCGTATCGCCGAAATCACAGTGACTCGGCGGACCAAGAAGCTGGTCGGTCACGGCGAAGCCACTGACGTTCTCGCCGCCGTCGACGAGGCTCTGGAGCATATTGAAAAACAGGCGCTCAAGCTGAATACCCGCAAGCGCGATGGCAAACGGGCAGAAAAGCCAACCTGGAAGCGTGAGGCTCCCGAGGCGGAGTTGCCGGTAGCCATAGGCACCACGGCAGTCACCGCGGTTCCGGTTGTGGTGCATAAATTTCCGGCCAAACCCAAGATAACCGAAGCGCACCTGGTGAAGAGCCAGGAATCGGTGGCTCTGCAGCCGATGACCATTGAAGAGGCGGTAAAAGAGTGTGAGTTCCGCGACCGTGGGGTTTTTATCTTCCGCGATAAGAAAGGCGACACGCGAGTTCTCTTTCGCCGGAAGGATGGCAAGCTGGAACTGATTGAAGTGCCATAGAAACCGTGTCGCCGCAGCTCTAAGCGCCCTATCTTTCACCACTTTTTGGGAGGAGGATAGGGCTTTCGCCTACCTAGGGCTCATCTTTTCTCGCTTGCCTCCTTCTCTGGGCCGCCTTCTGCTGCTAAATTACGCTTATGCCCCTTACGGATCGCAAAGCTCGTTCCGGTAAAACTCCCAAGTCTGCACTTCCAGAACTGGACCGTAAGAATCCCGTCAAAGCCAAGCTGGTGATGATTACCGGGTTGAGCGGCTCCGGCAAGATTACGTCTTTGAAGGTGTTTGAAGACATGGGATATTACTGCGTGGACAATTTGCCCGCAGAATTGATTCCCAGCTTTGCCCAGCTCATTCAAGACACCAGGGACAACAAGAACGCAGCCATCGTGGTCGATATCCGGGAGGAGAGCAGGTTGGAGCAGCTTCCCTCGATCATTGCCGATTTGAGGAAACGGCTTGACGTCACCCTGATCTACCTGGACACCAGCGACAAAGTGCTGCTTCGGCGCTTCAGCGAGACGCGGCGCCCGCATCCGCTGGGCTCGGCAGCTTCGGTACAAAGTTCGATCACCAGTGAGCGACGGAGACTGGAGCAGATCCGCAACATTGCTGACCTTGAGATCGATACTTCAAAGTTCAACGTGCACGAGTTGCGTACCCACCTGGTTGAGCTGTTCAAGAGCGGTGGGGACGAGCGCCAGCCGTTGCTGGTTTCCACCTTGAGTTTTGGATTTAAGAACGGTGTACCAGAGAGTGCGGACCTTGTCTTTGATGTGCGTTTTCTACCGAACCCGCACTTCATAGCTGAGTTTCGTCCTTATACGGGCAAGCATCCCCAGGTAGCAAAATACATTCGCTCGTTTCCGCAAACCCAGGAATTTCTCACGAGAGTGATGGACATGTTGAAGTTTTTGCTTCCGCTCTATGTGGCGGAAGGGAAGAGTTATCTCACCATCGGCTTTGGTTGCACCGGCGGCCAGCATCGTTCTGTGTTCATAGCCGAGGAGATCAAAAAGAGACTCGCCAAGGCCGGCTACCGCGTTAAGGTGGAACATCGCGACAGCCCGAGATAGAGAGAACTAGAGGGACGGTTGGGGGCGTCGATCCGTCAACGGCTGTTTTCCAGCAGCAGCTTCCAGTAGAATCAAACTTTGCACCTAAAATCCCATCCCGGACGCGCTGTCCAATGAGTAGTTCATGCGCCGACTGATTCGCTTAATGTGGTACGTCCGGCCTTACTGGCTTCAGTTGATTGCCAGTGTGGTGCTGTTCTCGCTGGTGGGACTACTGGAAGCGTTCCGTCTGGCACTGCTACGTCCTATCTTTGACGGTGTATTGAACCTTGAGACAACTGGCAATTCGCTGAAGCTGTTTTCCATCCCAGGGACCACACGCACCATCTATTTGCAGCAGTTTGTTCCCAGCCACTTTCACAATCCGTGGACCATGGTGGCATTCGCGCTGGTCGTTTCCGTCTTTCTCAAGGGTATTTTCGATTACTTCGGCACTTACGTTGTGAACTATGCCGGATTTGGGCTCGTGACGGATTTGCGCAACGAAATCTACGGCAGCGTTCTGCGCCGCTCGGCTGCCTTTTTTCAGAAGCATCCGACGGGGACACTGGTATCAGCCATCATCAACGATATCGACAAAGTGCAATTTGCCATGTCGAGCGTACTTGCCGAGTTTTTGCAGCAGTTTTTTACCTTTGTCTTCACGGTCGCTTTGGTGGTTTCAGTCGGAGGCAAGCTGGCGTGGGTTCTCCTGCTATTTGTGCCGGTCATCGTGTTCAGTTCGCGCAAGATTGGGAGGCAGGTTCGCAGCACCACTCGCCGCGGCCAAGACAAGCTGGCTGAGATTCAGAACATACTGCACGAAACTCTCACCGGCAACCGTATCGTCAAAGCTTTCTGCATGGAAATCTGGGAGACGATGCGCTTTAAGGCCGCCGCCAAGCGCCTATTCAGCGCCAATATGCGCTCCGTAGTCGCCATGGCTCTGAGTTCTCCGTTGATGGAACTGCTGGGCGCAGTGGCCATTGCGCTGCTGCTCAACCTGGGTCGAAACAGCATCAAACACGGTACGTTGACGATGGGTGGGTTTCTGGTTTTCGTCGCAGCGACCCTTACTCTCTATCAGCCTGTGCGCAAGTTTGCCATGTTCTACAACAATTTTCAGCAGGCTCTCGGCGCTTCGGAATCCGTGTTCAAGTTTATGGACGCTAAAGATGAAGTACGGGAGAAGGCGCATCCACGCAAGTTGCCGGGTTTCCACGACTCGATCAAATTTGAGAACGTCCATTTTTCCTACAACGACGGCGAGGACGCCCGCGAGATTTTGAAGGGCATCAATTTGGATGTGAAGGCCGGCGAATTGTTGGCGATTGTTGGCGGAAGCGGCGCAGGCAAGTCCACATTGGTGCATCTGATTCCGCGTTTCTTTGATGTCAGCGCGGGACGCATCCTGGTGGATGGCATCGACGTGCGCGAACTATCGCTGCCTTCATTGCGCGGGCAGATCGGCATTGTGGCCCAGGAGACCATGCTGTTCAACGACACGGTGCGCAACAATATTGCGTATGGGCAGCCAAGTACTTCACAGCAGGATGTGGAGCGCGCTGCCCAGGCTGCCCTTGCCCATGATTTCATCATGCGAATGCCGGAGGGATATAACACCATCATTGGCGAGCGCGGATTCCGGTTATCCGGCGGCGAGCGCCAGCGCCTTAGCATCGCCCGTGCGTTACTGAAGAATGCGCCGGTGCTGATTCTCGACGAGGCCACCTCGGCGCTTGATTCCGAGAGCGAAGCGCTGGTGCAAACCGCGCTGCAGAATCTGATGGCTGGCCGCACCGTATTCGTCATCGCACATCGGCTCTCCACCATACGCCGAGCCGATCGCATCATTGTGTTGGAGAACGGAAAGATTTCCGACCAGGGATCGCATGAAGATCTGTTGACCCGGCTTGGCACGTATCGACGCCTGTATGATTTGCAATTTGTAGATCTCGATGCGCCCAAGCAGGGCGCGACAGTGGAAGGAGGCGGAGACTAGCCATGTCAATCCGCTCCATGACCGGCTTTGCCCAGACCAAGGGCCAGTTGGGAAGAACTGCCTACACCTTCACCGCAAAATCGGTGAACCATCGCTTCCTGGATCTGCACCTGCGTTTACCTGGAAGGTCTGAGCTCTTTGAACAGCAGTTGCGCAAGCTATTCAAAGAGAAAATGCACCGGGGACACGTGGAACTCACGCTCACTCTGGAGTACGCTGGTGCGTCAGGCATCAGTGTCAACCGTGAACTGGTCTCGGGCTACGTAAAAGCATTCCGTGAATTGTCAGATGAACTCGACCTGCATGGCGAGCTTGATTTGAACGCGATCTTTCGCCTGAATGGCGTGCTCGCGGCGTCCAGTGAAATGCCGGAAGAGCCGGAATTGCAGACAACCCTGTTGTCAGCCGCCACGGATCTGATCGACATGCTGAATGCCAACCGTCAGCTTGAGGGTGACCACACCCGGACGGAACTTGAGTCAAGGATGGACCTGCTTGAGCGCAACACCGCAGAGATTGAGACTATGCGTGGCACTGTTCTGCAAGCCCATCTCGAACGCATTCGTTCGCGAATGGCAGAGCTGCTGGAAGGCAAGGCCGACCCCGACCGTATTCTGCAGGAGGCGGCCATGCTCGCCGAGCGTAGCGACATTCAGGAAGAAATCGTGCGACTCCAGGCTCACATCAAGCATTTTCGAGGCTTACTGGAGGAGGGCGAGGATGTTGGCAAGAAGCTCGACTTCCTGATGCAGGAGATGAGTCGCGAGGCCAATACCATGCTTTCCAAAACTACCGGGCTGGCTGGCGACGCCATGCGCATCACCGAACTTGGACTGGCGCTTAAGAGCGATATTGAAAAATCCCGTGAACAGGTGCAAAACGTCGAATGAGCCAGGTCTTTATCATTTCAGCCCCGTCCGGTAGCGGTAAGTCCACGCTGGTCAACGAGATCAAGCGCCTGGTGGACCGGCTCGAGTTCTCGGTTTCTTACACTACGCGTCCCCCCCGCGGGAGTGAGGAAAACGGTCGCGAGTACTACTACACCAGCCGCGATGTCTTTGAGCGCATGATTGCCAATAACGAGTTTCTCGAATACGCCGACGTTTTTGAAAACTACTACGGGACGGCCAAGAAATTTCTCGACGATGCGATCAAACGTGGTTATGACCTGCTGCTTGATATCGACGTGCAGGGCGCATCGCAGCTCCAAAAGAGCTTGCCGGACGCCATCAGCATCTTCATTTTGCCTCCGACCAAGCAGGAATTGGAGAATCGCCTGCGCCGCCGAAGCTCGGCCGAGCGCATGACCGACGAATCCGTAATCAAGCGTCGGCTCGAAACTGCCACTCGGGAGATTGAAAAATACGACAAATACGACTACATTCTGGTAAACGACCATCTGGATGACTCGATCGACGCGCTGAAGGCGATCATTTTAACCGAACGCCTCCGGGCCACCGGTCGGGAGCCTGCGCGAGCCGACGAGCAAAAGCTTGCGGAACTGGCGGAAGGTCGCAGGTTGGAGCGAGTCAGGCCAACTCTCGGTCCAATTCTCGACAGTTTTCGAAAGAAAACCTTGTAATTGTAGGGGGACAAAGTGGATCTTTACAACGGGTTCGACAGCAATTACCGCTACATTCTGGTTGCAGCACGCCGCGCTCGGCAGTCGCAGTCTGGTGCAAGCCCATTGATCGACACAAAATCCACGAAGCCGTGCCACATCGCCGCGCTGGAGATTATGGCCGATAAGGTGAAGTGGGAAACCACGCCTCTGACAGTCGTACCGAATTCCGATTCGAAATCCGGTGCGGCCTAGTTACACTGGAAAATAGGTAGACGAAAATCGGGTCGAATTGCGAACCGGGTGGCTGTCGCAATCATTCCTGTGCCTGCCGGCATCGAATGGATGGAAGATTGTCCGATGAAGATCGCGCTGGGAGTTACGGGCGGCATCGCCGCATACAAGGCTGCTGAGATTGCACGCCGTCTGCAGGAGCGGAATGTCCGCGTTCAGGTCGTGATGACCGCCGCTGCGCAGGAGTTTGTACGCCCACTGACCTTTGCAGCGCTCACCGGCGAAAAAGTCATCACTGAAATGTTTTCACAGCGTGACTCCAACTCCACGCTTGATTCGTCGGTTGAACACATTGGAGTGGCGCAGTCGATTGATGCGCTGCTGGTGGCTCCGGCCACGGCGGCATCGTTGGCGCGCTTCGCTCACGGCCTGTCGGAAGATTTCCTCTCGACGCTCTACCTTGCCACTACGGCCCCCGTGGTGGTGGCTCCGGCAATGAACGTGAATATGTGGCGTCACCCGGCCACGCAGGCCAACCTGCAGACCTTGCGTGAGCGTGGCGTCACCATCGTCGAACCGGGAGAAGGTTACCTTGCCTGCGGAATGGTTGGAGAGGGACGCCTGGCTGATACGGATGCAATCGTCGAAGCCTTGATGGCGCGGATCGCGCAATCGGAAGACCTGAAGGGCGAGCACGTCCTGGTATCCGCCGGACCCACGTATGAACCAATCGACCCGGTGCGCTTCCTTGGGAATCGCTCCAGTGGGAAGATGGGGTATGCCGTGGCCGAGGCCGCTTTGCGGCGCGGGGCACGAGTTACGTTGGTAAGCGGACCCACGGGGTTGACCCCGCCTGCGGTTCAGGAATTTGTCGCCGTGGAGAGCTGCTCCCAGATGCGCGAGGCTTTGCTTGCGCGCTTCGGACACGCCAGTATCACCATCATGGCGGCGGCGGTATCGGATTTCACGCCAGTCGCAGTTGCGCCGCAGAAGATCAAGCGCAAGGGTACGATGAATCTTGATCTGCAACCCACCGCAGATATTCTTGCCGAACTTGGTTCCGGCCGTGCGCCGGGGCAGTTGCTTATCGGTTTTGCTGCGGAGACTCAGAATCTGGTCGAGAACGCCCGCCGGAAGCTTGAACTTAAGCACCTTGACGCCATAGTGCTGAACGACGTTTCGCTCCCCGGTCTCGGCTTTGGATCCCAGCGCAACGCTGGACAGATCATCACCGCCAGCGACGTGACTGTGATTCCGGAGATGAGCAAAGTCGAGATGGCAGGGCGTATTCTGGATGAAGTTGTGAAGCTGCGCGCCCGGCAGCAAACCCCTAAGGTGACCGCGTAAGCATGGCAAAAGTTTTGGACGAGGAGAGCAGGATGGCCGTGGCGGCCACAGTACGCTATTACCGCGATCTTGGAATCTTCGACCTCTATCAGCGCGAGGTTCCTGCAGGTATGGCCGTGCTTGAGCGCGAAGAACTGGCAACCGTTGCCGGGGGCGCGCAGCCTGCTGAGAACGAATCCAGCCAAGCCGTGCCGCCTGACCCAACGCTGCTTGCCGCCATCCTGAATGACAAGCCTTCAGCCCTGCGCGTAATCCGCGAAGAGATTGGCGATTGTACTCGCTGCAAACTCAGCCAGCAACGCACTAACATCGTTTTTGGCGTAGGTGATCCGCACGCGCGAATCATGTTCATTGGCGAGGGGCCAGGGGCAGATGAAGACGCGCAGGGAGAGCCCTTCGTGGGCCGCGCAGGACAGTTGCTCAATAACATGATCACCGCCATGGGAATTCGCCGCGAAGACGTTTATATCGGCAACGTGGTGAAATGCCGCCCTCCGCAGAACCGCGCCCCTGAGCGCGATGAGTGCGATACATGCGGTCCTTTTTTGATGCGGCAGATTTCGGTGGTGCGTCCCGAGATCATCGTGGCGTTGGGTGCCACGGCGGCAAAGTATCTCCTCGGGGCCAGCGATTCGATGGCGAATCTGCGTGGGCACATTTACGACTTTCACCCCATTCTGCCGCATACGGCACCGGAGCGCGACCCCGAATTCACGACCAAGTTAGTCGTCACGTATCACCCTGCCTACTTGCTGCGCGATCCTCGCCAGAAGAAGGAAACCTGGCTGGATCTGCAAATCGTGATGAAGTATTTAGGAATGACTCCGCCGAAGCGTAGCGTCGAAGCAAACCCCGAACGCAACACTGAGACTTAATGCACGCTGAACCTCCTTCTGAGACTGTCATCCTGAGCGCAGCAAAGGACCCCAGCGCAGTTCAGGTCTCTGCTGCCGATCCAGGCTTTCCGGGCGTTCAGCGGCTTTTTCCGCTGCCGTTGCCCGAAACCCAGACCATCTATTGCGATGTCGCCTTGCCGGTGCCGCTCGACATGATCTTCACCTATGAAGCCGGGGCTCTGGACCCCATTGTAGGTGGCCGGGTGGTGGTGCCCTTTGGCCGTGGCGCGGAGAAGAAGCTCTCTGGAATTGTGACGCGAGTTCATTGCGAGCCTCCTGAAACTCGCAAACTGAAGCGTGTGCTCCAGGTGCTCGATACTCTTCCCGTGCTTGACGATAATCTGCTTGCGCTGGGGCGCTGGATCGCACAGTACTACCTTGCGCCCATCGGCGAAGTCTATCGCACCATGCTCCCGTTGCAGGCGGAGTTCCGGCAGGCGTCTGGTTACCGAATTACCGAACTAGGCTCCGAGGCTTTGTACGACTCCGCCAACGAGGGCTCCTCCCGCCGCTCGCAAAAATCTTCCGACCATCAAATGAGCGAGTATTCAGTGCTGGACGCGCTGTCTGAAGGCGAGTTGGTTCGCGAAGAGCGCCTGCGTACCGCGACCGGTGCCACCCGTGAAGTATTGCGCACCTTGCAGCAGAAGAAATGGATTGTGCGAGAGGACCTCTCCGGCGTTCGCGACGCCCGCAGGTTGGTAAAGGTCGTAGTCTTACGTGATGGATTGGACCAACCAAACGCACACAAACTCAACGCAGCGCAGCAACTCATCGTCGATCTGCTTCGCGAATCCCATGGCCGCATGCGCATCGATGAACTTCGCGAGAAGGGAACGTCCGCGAGTTCCCTGAAGACCCTGGTGAAGCACGACCTGGTCGAGATTCTGGAAGAAGCAGTCGAGCAGTCCGTTCCGCAGATGAAACCGCGCACCACACTCGAATTTCTTTTCACACCTGACCAGAAGAAGGCGTTGGAGAAGATTCGTGGCAGCGTGGACGAGCGCCGCTTCCAGGTTGCGCTGCTGCACGGGGTTACCGGCTCCGGAAAAACGGCTGTGTACCTGGCGGCGATGCAATCTGTGCTGGCCGCGGGCCGCGGGTCAATTCTGCTGGTTCCGGAGATCGGACTGACCCCCGGGGTCGCAGCCGATCTTTACGGCGTTTTCGGAGAGCAGATCGCCATACTACATTCCTCGCTCAGCGATGCCGAGCGAGCAGAGCAGTGGCACCGGATTCGTCGCGGCGAGGCCCGGATCGCAGTGGGCACACGCTCCGCGATCTTCGCTCCGGTGCACGATCTGGCGCTTATCATCGTAGACGAAGAGCAGGACAACAGTTACAAGCAGGAAGAGACGCCCCGATACCACGGACGCGATGTTGCAATCGTTCGCGCCAAGGCTCTGAACGCGACCGTAGTGCTGGGATCGGCGACGCCGTCGCTGGAAAGCTACCACAATGCAACCCGGGGTAAGTACGCGCTCATCGAACTGCCGGATCGAGTGCAGGCGCGTCCCCTGCCGGAAGTGGAACTGATCGACATGCGCGAGGAGTTTCAACAGACCGGCAAGGAAAGCGTGCTCTCGCGCAAACTGATTGAAGAGACCACGGCAAGTCTGGATCGCGGCGAGCAGGCGATGATTCTGCTCAATCGTCGGGGCTACTCTGCCTGGGTCATGTGCCGTTCCTGTGGAGACACTCTGCAGTGCCGCGACTGTGCCGTGGCCATGACCTTTCACAAGCGACAGCAGCGCTTGCTGTGCCACTACTGCGGATATAAGGCTCCTGTGCCCAAGAACTGTCCCAAGTGCGGCAGCGAGTACGTACAGTTTCTTGGTACCGGCTCAGAAAAGCTGGAAGACATTCTGCACTCCGCTTTTCCCAAGGCCCGTATCGGGCGCATGGATCGCGACACAGTCCACGGTCACGATGACTTTGAGCGCATGTTGAGCGATTTTCAAGCGGGCGACATCGACCTGCTGATTGGCACGCAGATGATCGCTAAGGGACACGACGTGCATGGCGTCACCCTGGTCGGGGTGGTAGGGGCGGATTCCGCGCTCGGGTTGCCGGATTTTAGGGCCGCCGAGCGCACATTCCAACTGCTGACCCAGGTGGCTGGACGGGCTGGACGGGGTGAGATGTTAGGTAAGGTCGTACTGCAGACTCATTTCCCGGAACACTACGCAGTCCAATTTGCGGCCCATCATGACTATCACGGCTTTGCTGAAAAAGAGCTGCGCTTTCGCGGATGGATGCACTATCCGCCATTCGATGCGCTGGCCAACGTCGTGGTGCGCAGTGACAAGCAGGAGGAGGCGCTGCGTTACTCTGGGGTGCTGGGCCGGTGGTTTGAGCAGGTTCGGCACGAAGGAGTGCGGGTAATGGGGCCTGCCCCGGCGCCGATCACCCGGTTAAAAAAAGACTACCGTTTCCACTTTGTGCTCAAAGCCGCAAGCCGCGAGCGCCTGAATGCTGTCTTGCGCACCATGCTCGCCCTGGCGGATTTGCAGAAGATTCCGCGCGGCAACATTGTTGTGGATGTCGATGCGATGTCGTTGTCATAAGTACGTAACTGTGATCTCGGTGACTTTAATTTGAATCACAGGGTTCTGCCTGACTAGCCAAAGCTGGCGCTTGGCTGAGACAATACGAACGCTGAGTTGGAGTAACTTTTTGTCATCCAAGCCACGAACGCCCGCAGCAGTACATCCTGCCGAACCGCGCCAACGGCGTGCGCACAATAGCGTCGCACTGAAAATAGACGTGACGATTCCTGCGCGGGTTTCTGCCATCTCTCCGCTTGTCGAAACTGTAATGACTGCGGTGCGCTCACACGCCAAGGCAAAGGAGTTGGAGATTGAGACTGCGCTGCGGGAGGCCCTTGCCAACGCCATCCGGCATGGCTGTTCTGACGATCCCACAAAATACGTGCAATGTTCGGTAGTATTCGAGGACTCACGTAGCGTCCTGATTGTAGTCAGTGACCCTGGGCCGGGTTTCAACTCAAGCCAACTCGCCGACCCTACCGACGGCGAGCACCTGTATGAGAATCACGGTCGCGGCATCTACCTCATCAACCACCTGATGGACGAAGTGCAATTCAAGCGCGGCGGCGCTGAAATCCACATGCGAAGCCGTTTCTAAGGCTTGGATTGTCCCTGATAAGCACGAACCCACATTTGCTAACCTCGGCAAATATGGGGCACCCGCGGGACACACCTACCCTGAAAATTGCGCTGGTTTCTTCTTGTTACTTGAATCCCTGTTTGATTCGATGTGCTACCTGGGGGAAACTGTCGTTCACGATTGGAGCAGGGGAAAAGCTGAGTACCAGAATTGCCAGCGCGACAAGGGCCATCTTTTGCCGGACTCGACCTACACCTGGCCATCTCGGCACGCTTGGTTTCTGCAATCCGCTCAGGGCCAGTAGAATTGCCCAGATCATCCAGCCTACCCAGAAAAACCAGGCCATCACTACCAGCGCGCCTACAATCCCGTAGGAGAGAAACCTGTGCAGGTTTGGGGATATGGCAAAAACCAGATGCCCGCCATCGAGTTGTCCGCCGGGAAGCAGGTTCAATGAGGTCGCCAACATTCCAGCCCAACCCGCAATTGCCACAGGGTGCAGGTAATAGTGTGCCAGCGTTGGTCCGCCATGGTGCAGCAATGCATGACCAATATGAAATATCAGCGGAAAACCAAACTGTAGCTCTGGATCGGAAATTCCGGGGATGGAATGCGACAGGGCCAGCCCGGCAAACATGGTGGGGACAGCGACAACAAAGCCCGCGATCGGTCCGGCAATCCCGATATCAAACAATGCTGCTCTTGATCCGATGTACCCGCCAATCCGAATAAACGCTCCCAAGGTCCCAATCAGCGTAGGAGCCGGGATGAAGAACGGCAATGTCGCACGCACTCCGTAGCGACGGCAATAGGAGTAGTGTCCCATTTCGTGAGCCAGCAGAATGCCCATGATCGCCAGCGAAAAGGGAACTCCGAGCAGAAGCAGCTTCGGTTCTTGCCACAACCACTGCACCGGAAACAGCGGTATAAGATCGTTGCCGCCCGAAAAGGCTTCCAGATTGTGATTGAAGTTGTACTGCAGGCGCGCGCCCACCAGCACAGTAGTACAAAACGTCAGCAGCAACAAAAGTAGTGGCAATCCGTATCGGACCCGTGGGGCGTGCTCCTGCAGACGGGCCGCAACGGTCTCGGGCAAAAAATCGGAGAGGGGTTCAGACATCGGACAGACGCTCACAGACACAGGGCAGCGCCGGAGCAGTGCCCGGCACCGCGAGACTAGTCGATCGACTGCAACTCCTTGCCAGGTTTGAAGCGAACGGCCTTTCCAGGAGGGATATTAACCTCGGCGCCGGTACGCGGGTTGCGGCCAATGCCTGTTTTGCGCGGACGCACATTGAATACGCCAAAGCCGCGCAATTCAATGCGATCGCCTTCGGAGAGCGCTTTCTTCATGCTCTCAAAAACGGTCTCAACGGCGCGCTCGGCCTTTGTCTTGGTGACTCCGGTGCGATTCACAACTTCATTGATGATGTCGAGTTTAATCACGCATTCGGCTCCGGCGCTCCAGATTGAAAACCAAGGGCTTACCCACTGATGCTAGAAAATGGAACGGACATTGTCAAACGTCCACCGGATCTGCTTTCCCGCAAACAGGCGCAACAGGCAGCCAGTGGCGCGATAGTATCACGACTGGAACGCTGAATGTTAAGATGGCCCTACAACAACACAGCCGAGGAACTTGAGACGAATGGCAATCAAGAGTGATCGTTGGATTCGAGAGATGGCGCAATCGCAGGACATGATCAGCCCGTTCTGTGAGAAGCAGATGCGGGAAGGCGTTATCAGCTATGGGCTTTCGTCCTATGGCTATGACCTGCGCGTGGCCGACGAGTTTAAGATCTTTACCAACGTTAACTCGGCCATCGTCGATCCCAAGCAGTTCGACGAACGCTCGTTTGTATCGATCCGCGCTGACAGCATCATGGTTCCGCCCAACTCTTTCGCCTTGGCGCGCTCCGTAGAATACTTCAAAATTCCCCGCGACGTGCTCACCATCTGCGTGGGCAAATCGACCTACGCGCGCTGCGGAATCATTGTCAATGTCACGCCTTTCGAGCCGGAGTGGGAAGGTTTTGTGACCCTCGAAATCAGCAACAGAACGCCTCTGCCCGCTAAGATCTATGCGAATGAGGGCCTCTGCCAAATTCTGTTCTTCCAGGGCGATGAGCCCTGCGAGGTCAGCTACAAAGACAAGGCCGGTAAGTACCAGAATCAGACCGGCATCGTGCTGCCCAAGCTTAAGCAGTGATGAAAACCATGCATCTTCGTCTTACCTCGACCGTGATCGAGGAAGATCCTGCTTTGCTGCGGGCGGCCGGAATCCTCCGCGCAGGCGGGCTCGTGGCATTTCCGACCGAAACGGTTTACGGATTAGGCGCAAACGCTTTGGATGCCCAGGCGGTGGAACGGATTTTCGAGGCCAAGCAGCGCCCACATTGGGATCCGGTGATCGTTCATGTAGCAGATGTGGTCAGCGCGCGAGCCTTGACCTTGGCATGGACTCTGGCTGCCGAACGGCTTGCCGAAAGTTTTTGGCCCGGCCCGCTGACAATGTTGCTTCCACGAAATTCCAGGATTCCGGATGTCTGTACTGCCAATCGCGAAAAGGTAGGGCTTCGGATACCTTCACACCCGGTCGCACGGGCCTTGATCGCTGCTGCCGGAGTGCCTGTCGCCGCCCCTAGCGCCAATCGTTTTGGACATACGAGTCCAACGTGCGCCGAACATGTTCTGGCCGATCTGGATGGCCGGATTGACGCGATTCTGGATGCAGGTTCGTGCGTCTTTGGCGTTGAGTCGACGGTGCTCGATCCAACCACAGATCCGCCCATCATCTATCGACCGGGTGGGATCACCGTCGAGCAACTTCGGCTGATATTGGGCGGTGTGGTGGTGGCTGAGCGCAAGATTTCTGACGATATCCCACTCGAGGCGTTGGAATCTCCAGGGCTGGGAATCCGCCACTATGCGCCCCGGGCGCGGGTTCTCCTGGTGGAGGATGAAGGGGAACTCAGTCGCGTGGTTGAAGTCGAGGCGCGTCGGCATCGCGTCGGCGTGTTATTGCCCACGGATTGGGTGGCCTGTCCGGTTGCGACCGTGCTGCCTTGGGGTAGTTGGAGCGATCCTGAAACGCTGGCCCGTAACCTGTACTTGCAACTGCGCGCGCTCGACGAACTTGGGGTCGATGTCATCGTCTGTCCCATGCCTCCGTCCACAGGAATTGGATTGGCCATAAGGGACCGCCTGCGCAAAGCCGCCAAATAAAGTCAGGTGTTGCTCGTCACATTCAAGCCCACCCCTGTGGTAGTACGCTGCCCTAGGTGAACATTCAATGACGATTGCTGCAGTCCAGGGATCCCAGACCTTAACAAACCTGCAAGCTGCCTACGCTGGTGAGAGCAACGTCGCCATCAAGTACACAGCATTTGCCATTAAGGCTGAAGTCGAGGGCTATTTGCGGATTGCCGCTTTGTTCTGTGCAGTCGCCCGTGCTGAACAGGTTCATGCTGCACATCACGCCCAAATCATCATCAAGCTAGGCGGTGTGCCCCGCGCCAGCATTCACTCGCCAGAGGTGAAGAGCACACGTGAGAACCTTGAAGCGGCGAAAGCTGGCGAAGAGTACGAGCGCGACGTTATGTATGTCGAGTTCATTATGGAAGCGACAGCAGCAACTGGTCACGCGGATGCGGTACGTAGCTTTACCTTGGCGTCGATGGCCGAGAAAACGCACGCTAAACTTTTTGGCCAAGCTCTATTGAACATGGAGGCGCAACGCGTCCACGGGACTTTCTACGTCTGCCTGATTTGCGGAGAAGTCAGAGTCAACCTGAAGGAGAAGAAACACTGCCCTGTTTGTGACGCCCCGAAGGAAAAATTTACGGCGGTTCGCTGAATGCTGCGATGCCGATAATTCGCGGGCGAATGCGAGCCTTCGCACTCTCAAATCCTACTTCTTACCCTGTTCGCCTTCTTTGAACATATATCGAATGCTGGCTTTATAAATCAGAAGGTTGGATTGACCGGCTGCGCGGTTGAGTTTGAGACAGTTCTTGTCATACCACTCGATGATGCCGTGTAGTTCCTCGCCCTCGCGGGTGACCACGACCATCGGAGTTTTGCTCTGGATCTGTTTCTGATAATAGAAGTTCTCGGCGTGTGTTTGTTCCGGAGGTGCAGGCTTCTTGGGCGACATTCCGGGAGATATGCGTTCGGGCGGACGTACGGGCCGGTCGCGACGCTCGGTAGGCGCCTCCATTCCACGAGCGTGTTCACGACCCAGTGAAGGACGGATCAATTTCCGGTTCCCGAAGCTCTCCGGTTCGGGAGCCCGAACAACGGCGGTAGAGTCTGGTCCGATTCTCATATGAGTCCTCTCCCAGCGGGAGTTTCTGGAAAGCTAAGGTGTACACTGCCATTCTCTTCGGGAGGGACACGAACGCGCCCGCGCACAGCGTCATGCGGGGACTGATTGCCTGGAAGAGAATTACAGCGATTTCGTAGGTAAACCCTACCACACGCTCAGGGCTAAAACAACAAAAACTCTGGGTCAGTTAGATGGGAGGACAGGGGTGGTTTTTGGGATGCCTGCTCCTCCAGTTGATTCGCGAAAAAGTGCCATTTAGGGCTAAATCTCGATAGAACTGGAGTATCCGTCCAGCGAAAGCGAGCGTAAGAGATTGCGGCGCATTCCGTTTTGCACATCGCCCAGACCGTCGCTGGCGCGTACGATCCAGTCAAAACTGACTTGCCCTGCAATTCCGGACAGTTCCCTCTGGAGATCGTCGTTACGTATCAGCTCGACCGACCCCGCCTTGAGGAACATCAGGTCTTCGAGGATCGAGTACAGAACTGAAATCAGCAGGTCGGTCTTGCCTTTGCCTTCGCCTCCGGCGCGGTAGGCTTCGGTTGCGCGGAACAGGCCTGAGTGGTCGTTCTCACCCAGAGCAGTAGTCAGCAGTAGCAGCGCGTCTTTGCGGGCTGTGAGGTACCCATCCAAATCAAAGCTGCGGGCGCGTCCCACGGCGCCTCCGCACAAATGCGCCACCAGTTTCTTCTGCGCCGTTGTCCAACCTGTGCGCATTGCCAGGTCGAGCCCGATTTCAGCGGCGGTCAGCGGTGCCAGTCTCAACGTTATACAGCGCGAACGAATCGTCGGAAGCAGGGCATTTGAATTCTCCGCCAACAGAAACAGAGTGGCGAATTCAGGCGGCTCCTCAAGCACCTTGAGCAGCGCGTTTGCCGCTTCTTTCATGAAATTCGATTCGGAGAAAATATAGAATTTCTGCCGTCCTTCCGAGGGACGGTAATACATTTCGCCGATTACATGTCTCACCTGGTCGACTTTTACCAGCATTTGCGGCGGGTCTGGAGGAATGATCAGAACTTCGGGATGAGTCTGCACCAGGATGCGTGTCTCGCGTTTATCACTGTCGCGCAGATTCTCGCGGGCTTCGACCGCCTCCGCAAAACGCTGGTCCAAGGCGTCTGCCTGCCCGATACGTTCGCAGTTTCGGCATACCCCGCAGAAATCCGGCAACCCATCCTCGGCAAGCGGACGCTGCAGGCAGTTCACGGCCTTTGCAACCATCTGCGCCAATGTGAATTTCCCGGCTCCGCGCGCTCCGGTAAGGATAATTGCGTGGGGCAAGTGGTCGCGGGCGATCATCTCGCGCAGGCGTTCAACCGTTTGGGCATTTCCGTGGAATTGCTCGAATCCCATTCCTAGCTCCGCCTGGACAGCAGGCGCTCATGCACTGCTGCAACCACTTCCTGATGAACGGCTTCCATGGTCCGGCGCGCGTCGATCATTACCACACGGGTTGTGTCGCGCCGTGCAATGGCCAGGAATTGTTGATGGACACGTTCGTAGAATGGCCGATTTTCCTGCTCGAAGCGATTTTCGTCGATATCTCCCGCGGCGTGAAGATTTCTTCGCCGTGCCCGCGCCAGGCTGGCTGCGACGTCGTTGTCCAGCAGCAGCGTAAGATCCGGTTGCAACCCCAGGCAGATCACGCGATGCAGGGCACGCACGGAATCCACGCCAAGCTGCCGTCCCGCGCCCTGGTAGGCCTCGGACGAATCTGTGAAGCGGTCGCACAGAACCCACACCCCGCGATTCAGCGCAGGCAATATGACCTCTGAAATCTGCTGTGCGCGCGAGGCAAACATCAAGGCCAACTCTGCCAGAGGAGCCATCCCGTGAGTGTGTGAATCGAGCAAAATGCTGCGTACCCGTTCTCCGATCTCCGTGCCACCGGGTTCGCGGGTAGCAAGCACTTCAAGTCCCTCGCGCTTTAGAACTCCGGCAAGCCTCTCCAGATGCGTGCTCTTGCCGCAGCCATCCAGCCCTTCAAAGGTGATAAAGCGCCCGACTTTTTCTCCATAACGCACAAGGGAATAATAACAAAGCGCGCGACTAACGCTTAGCGGGCCGTATTTCGCATCTGCTACACTCGAAAAACTTGATATAAGACGCTGACCCGTCTGTGGCTCGATCCGCAAACTTTATCGTGGATCGTTCATCCGTACAAATTCTGCTTCAGGAGTTTTAATGCGACAGTTCGGCTATGCATGGCTCGTCGTGGTTTTCGGAGTTGTTTCTGCAATTTCGCAGAGTGGTCCGGCGCAGAGTAGTTCAATCAAGACCACGGGTTTTTCACTTGTCGAAACGCTTATGGTGGATGCCACGGATGCACCGCGCAAGATTTTTCATGCCAAGCTTTCGATTCCGGCTGTCCCGGGCGATTTCGTGCTCCTGTACCCCAAGTGGATTCCCGGAGAACACGCTCCCGACGGACCCATCGTGGACACTGCGGGAATTTATTTTCACGCTGGCAGCCGGGTACTCAGTTGGCATCGCGACCCGGTGGATATGTATGCCTTTCATGTGGAAGTGCCGCAGGGCGTGACATCGATCGAAGCGGCAATCGATTATCTGAGCCCCATTGAGATGCCAAACAACTTCAGCTCGGGTTCTTCGGCAACCGAGAAACTTGCCGTGCTCTCCTGGAACTGGCTGGTGCTTTATCCAAAGGGTCTTGGGTCGGATGATGTGGGAGTGAAGGCGTCACTCAAGGTACCCGCAGACTGGCAATTTGCGACCGCGTTGCCTCATTCATCCAGTGCTCCTGGCGCTGTCGAATTTGCGCTTGCATCCCTCACTACGGTGGTGGATTCACCGGTGCTGATGGGGCAGTACATGAAGAAGCTTCCTCTGCAGGCGGGCAAAACTCCAGCGAATGAACTTGATATCGTGGCAGACTCCACAGCAGCCCTGGAAATGTCTTCCGAACAGTTGAAGGCTTTTGACAATCTGGTGGCGGAAGCCGGAGCGCTTTACGGCGCACGGCACTATCGCGAGTATCACTTCCTGCTCACGCTGAGCGATCACGTCGCGCACTTCGGTTTGGAGCATCACGAATCGAACGACAGCCGCGTTGGTGAGGGGTATCTGACCGACGCCGGGCAGTGGACACTGGAAGCTATGCTGCTGCCGCATGAATACACGCACTCATGGAATGGCAAATATCGCCGTCCTGCGGGGCTTGCCACGCACGATTATGCGTTGCCCATGGAAGGGAATCTGCTCTGGGTGTACGAGGGCCTTACCGAATACTTCGGCTATGTGCTGACTGGGCGCAGCGGCCTGCAAACACCAGAACAGTGGCGCGAGCAGTTTGCACAGGTCGCGATGACCTACTCACATCGTCCCGGGCGCAAATGGCGCTCGTTGGAGGATACGGCCACCGCGGCGCAAACACTCTACGGCGCCGGGGAGGCGTTCAGCAACTACCGCCGCAGCGTGGACTATTACGATGAAGGCGCGCTGATCTGGTTGGAGGCGGACACGGTTATTCGCCAGAAGAGCGGCGGAAAGAAATCGATGGACGACTTTGCTCATCTTTTTTTCGGCGGGAAGAACACTCCGCCAGAGGTGAAGACCTACACCTTCGATGACATTGTAAACTCACTGAACCAGGTGCAAACCTACGATTGGCGAGCCTTTTTCACCGATCGCATTCTGAAGGTTGCTGCGCACGCTCCGCTGGAGGGAATTACAAACAGCGGGTGGATGCTTGCCTACACCGGTCAACAGAACACGCTTGCCAAACTGCGTGAGAAGCAGGGACGCGGCTTTGATATGAGTGCTTCGGTGGGACTCGTGCTCTCGAAGGATGGCGTCGTGATCGATTCAATCGAAGATGGAATCGCGTCGAAGAGCGGTATCGCGCCGGGAATGAAGATTATGGCAGTGAATGGCCGCAGATACTCCAAGGAGTTTCTGCTGGCGGCATTGCGTGAAGCAGAGAAATCGCACGTTCCAACGCAGTTGCTGGTGGAGAATACCGAATACTACAAAACGGTTTCGCTCGATTACTTTGATGGACCTCGCTTTCCCCACCTGGTGCGTGACGCAAACAAACCAGACCTGTTGGGCGACATCATCAAACCAAAGGTGACGACCTTGCCGCTGCCGGTTCCACTGACAGAGTGACTGCGCTTGAGCAATGAAATTGGGGCTGCCAGCAATGGCAGTCCCAATTTGTTTATAGGGCGATTCTGACTTTCATTTAGCGTCGAATTGCGGAGCAAGAAATCGATAGCAGGCACACCGCCGACGGACTAGGGTGGATAAGTCAGCGGTTGTTCAAGACGCGAATCAGATCGAAAGCCGACTGAAATGGCTTCCGAACGGCATGGGAGATTTGGACGTGGCTGGGGTCTTTCGCTTCGCTCAAGATGACACCTCTAAGATGACACCTCAGGGGCAAGGGCGAAAACAGTGGCAGAGATGCAGGTTGAGAGGCAAGCATGATCGACGAAGAGAAATTCTGGCAGGCAGTGGTCGAGAGAGACTCAGGGATGGCAGAGCAGTTCGTCTACGGTGTACTGACGACAAGAATTTTCTGCCGTCCGGGGTGCGCGTCGCGAACTCCCCTGAGGAAAAACATACGCTATTACTCGACGGCAGCGGAGGCCGAGGCTGATGGGTTGCGCCCCTGTTTGCGCTGTAGACCGAACGAAAGCAGAGGCTCAGTGAAACCGTCGCAGGGCGAGGCGCTGCGCCAGCAGTTCAGCCGTGTGTGCACGTACATCCGGCGCAATGTGGAAGATAGGCAGTCTCTGAAACTGGATGCATTGAGCAAACGCTTCGGGTTGAGTCCATTTCACTTTCAACGAAGCTTTAAGGCCGTGGTGGGAGTGACGCCCCGGCAATACGCGGAGGGTATTCGTATGCAGATACTGAAAGAGAAATTACGCGAGGGAGAGCCGGTGACGGATGCGATCTACGGCGCAGGATTTGGTACGAGCAGCGGCGTTTATCGGGGTGTGGACACCCAATTGGGAATGACTCCAAAGGAGTATCGCTCGGGAGGAAGTGATATAGAGATTTCCTATGCATTGGCAGAGACGCCCTTGGGTTTAGTGATGATTGGGGCGACGGATCGCGGGCTATGTTTTCTCGAGTTTGGCGAGTCGCAAGAGGAGTTGCTGGAATCCCTCGAACAGGAGTACCCGGCGGCAACGCGAGTCGCGATGGCAAAACCGCACTCGGAGGAGTTTGAGGGGTGGATGCGGTCGCTGGCCAGGTATCTGGGAGGCGAACGCGTGCCGGGGAAGATGCCGCTGGCGCTGCATGGAACGGCCTTCCAGCTAAAGGTGTGGCGCTATTTGCAGACGATCCCGGCGGGGAGCGTGCAGTCCTATTCTGAGGTCGCGGTTGGGATCGGCCAACCCAAGGCAGTGCGTGCGGTGGCCAGTGCCTGCGCGGCAAACCACATCGCGGTGGTGATTCCGTGCCATCGTGTGATTCGCGGCGACGGATCGCTTGGCGGATATCGCTGGGGACTGGAGCGTAAGCGCGCGCTACTGGACGCAGAGCGGCGGGCAGGGAACTCGGCGCGGTAGGTAGTGCTTGCGATTGATGGCAGCTAAATCGCTCTGCCTTCTTGCTCCACGGTGATACCCTAAACTTGAGGGGTCATGCCAGGTTCCGAGGGTACAGATCAGTCTTCCGGTGATGAGACTGCAGGTGCGGTGATGGATGCGGAGCAATCCCCTGCAATCGAGCAAATACCGGTCGCTTCGTTTGGAGGCAACGATACGCGAGCTGTCATTGCGGTGACGCTCGCTGGGATAGGCGCATTCTTCAATCTCAACGCTACCCAGCCTCTGCTCCCTCTCTTTGAACAGATTTTCCATGCCTCAAAGGCTGCAGTTGGAATTACCGTCAGTGCCGCGACCCTCGCCGTTGCCTTCAGCGCGCCCTTCTGGGGGGCTCTTGCAGAACGCGTCGGCCGCCGCAGGATTATTGTCGTGTCCATCTTCCTGCTGGCGCTGCCCACAATTCTTGCGGCCACTGCAAGTAATCTCTCGCAATTGGTTTTCTGGCGACTTCTACAAGGCGTCGTCATGCCTGGAGTCTTCGGCGTCACAATCGCCTACATAGCTGAAGAGTGGCCGCGCCATCGCGTGCCGCAAGTAATCTCGATCTATGTGAGCGGCACTGTGCTTGGGGGGTATCTAGGACGCATTTTCACCGGCGTCGCAGCTACCCACCATCTCTTCCCCTATGTCGAACCCAGTTGGCGCGTGGGCTTCGTCGCCATTGGAGCCTGTGATCTCGTCTTTGGAGTTCTTCTCTGGCGCTGGTTGCCGCGTGATTCGACACCATCGGGCGGAGGCACGGAGGCGACCGCCTTCCGGCAGCACTTCCGCAATCCACAACTGATTGCAACGTTTGCGGTCGGATTCAACGTGCTCTTTTCCCTGATGGCGACCTTTACTTATGTGACTTTCTATCTGGCCGCTCCGCCATTTGGGCTCTCGCCCGCGCAGTTGAGTGCGCTGTTCACGGTTTACCTGGTTGGCCTGGTGATTACGCCCTTTGGTGGAGTCTGGATTTCGCGCGTTGGTTCGCGTACAGCGCTGATTGTCTCGATTGCTGTGGGCATCGTTGGAATCCTATTGACCCTCGTTCAAAGCCTGCCGGTAATCCTGCTGGGATTAGTATTGTGCTCTTCGGGAGTGTTCATCTGCCAGTCAGCCTCCACCACTTATATCCAGCGTGAAGCTCAATCCGGTGGTCGCGCTTCCGCCGCGGGATTGTACGTGTTGTTCTATTACCTTGGCGGCAGCGTAGGCGGAGTGTTGCCGGGAATGTTGTGGCATTATGGGCAATGGAAAGCTTGCGTTGCGCTAATCATAATCGTGCAGTTGATAACGGTCGCCATCGCCGGAGGTATTTGGAAGGGCAGGGAAGACCCATTGGAGGATCAGTTCACAGATAGTGCGGTGTTGGAGGAATTATGAAGAGATGCGGATCGCCCGCCTGCGAACTACGGATTCGCCATGCCAGCAAGCGCGAAAACCAAGTAGCGCGTGAGCGACTATTTTGCCGCAGAGCTTCCTTCCCATCGCCGAAAGGCCAGCACGGCGTTCAGTCCGCCAAAAGCAAACGAGTTTGAGAGCGCGAATTCTATCTGCCGGTGACGAGGGGTGTTCGGAATCACGTCAAGGTCGCATTCTGGATCAGCCTCGCTGAAACTGATAGTTGGCGGCAGCACACTTTCGCGTAGCGCCATGAGAGTGGCGAATGCCTCCAGCGCCCCGGCTGCACCCAGCGCATGTCCGTGCATGGATTTCGTCGAGCTGATCGCCAGCTTCCCGGCGTGTGCGCCGAAGAGTTGCCGGATGGCTCGGGTTTCAATTGCGTCATTCGCTGGCGTGCCGGTGCCGTGAGCGTTGATGTAGTCCACCGATGTGGGTTCCATCTGGGCATCATTCAATGCCGCCGCCATCGCTGCAGTCGGGCCTTCCACAGATGGCTGAGTAACATGGCTGGCATCGGAAGACATACCGAACCCAAGCACCTCGCCCATGATCCTGGCGCCGCGGGCCATGGCTCGTTCGGCTGGTTCCAGCACAAGCATGGCCCCTCCCTCGCCCAGAGTTAATCCCCGGCGGTCGCGAGAAAACGGACGGCAAACATCGGGAGTCACCACTCGCATCGCCTCCCACGCCCGCAGAATTCCAGGACTGAACGGTGCCTCGCTGCCTCCACAGAGCGCAGCCTCTACTGCTCCTGAACGCACCATCCAAAATGCCTGTCCGATCGCATGGGTTGCCGAGGCACAAGCCGTGGAGATGGTGAACGCCGGTCCGGTAATTCCCAGGTCCATCGAGATTTGGCTCGCCCCGGCGTTATACATCGTCAGCGGAATTGTGAACGGATGAGGCCTTGGTTTGCCCTCTTTGTAAATCGCTACAAAGCCGCGATCAAGACTGGTCTGGCCACCCATCGACGTGCCGGTGATCACCGCAGTTTTCGCTCGGGCTGAGCCGGAAAGGTCCAGTCCGGCCTCTGTCACCGCCTGGCGGGCAGCTACCACCGCAAACTGCGCAAAGCGGTCGATCAGATCGCAGCGCGAGGCCTCGAAATGATCCCCGGCACGAAAGCTGCGAGCCTCTGCGCCATTCTGAAAGCGGAGCCCTGCCATGTCCACGGATTGTATGGGCGCGATGCCCGAACGCCCTTCACACAGTGCACTCCAGCACTCGGCGGAGTTCGATCCCAGGGCGGAAAGCACGCCAGCACCGGTCACCACTACGCGCCGCCCGGAGGGAATAGACATCCGCCTCAACCTTGCGCGGATTCTTTTTCCGCCAATATCCGCGCCACTCCCGCAACCGCGCTGCGTATGTCTTTAATAGAGTTTGCCGCTTCATCCGGTATGGAAATTCCAAAGTGTTCTTCGAGGGAAAACAGAAGGTTCATGGCGTCGAGGCTGTCCATTGCGAGCTCTTCGAATGTACTGTCGATTGTGATGCTCTCAAGCGGAATTCGCTTAACCGCGGCGACCTCAGCGATTATCTTTGCGGCCAGTGACTCATCCATCCTGGCTCCTCTTTTTCGTTCGTAAATTCAACAGAATAGTGTATCCGATTGCTTACTCTCCCGAAAAAACTGCCCCGCATTCGTCAATACAGCACGAAGCCGGGCGAAGTGCCTCCAGTACCGTTCGTGACCATTACCGTAGCCGGTCGTATCGCAAAATCCGATGCCGTAATGGTCGCCGAGATCTGCCAGGGGGTAATGTAACTACTCGGCAGAATCTTTCCGTTCCATAGCACAACCGGCTGATAGCTTGAGATGTCGCTACCAGTTAGTGTTAGAACGTAATTGCCACTGCCATTCCCCGCCAGAGCTCCCGAGGCACCTGAGATGTTAGCCACAAGTGGCCACAGTTGCACTGCGATTGGCTGCGCGACAGACATCCCAGCATTCGGCGCCGAATTCGCAACTGAAATCAGGTACGTTCCTTCCAGCGCAACATCGGTGCTGCTTAACGTGATCATCAGTTGTTTGCTGCTTATAAAACTCGTGGGCCGCGCCGCGCCGTTCCACAAAGCAACGGAGGTCGATGTGAAGTTCGCGCCGTGCAGAAAGAACTGGGCGCCCGTACTCCCACCCGCCGATATCGTGCCGCCGATTGGGCTCAGCAATGGAGCCATTGTGTTGTAGACCGTGACCAAGAAGCTTGTACTCGACGGCAGGAAAAACGCATCTCCCGAATAGGTGATCGTGACTATGTCTGCTCCGCTGCCCAGCCCTTTGTCTGGCGTCAACATAACATTGGAAAGTACCGCCGGCGCATCCCACGCCCCTAGGGTTATCACCCCCAACACCGCTGTTCCGGTCGAAAACGTCACTGTTCCGCTTGGCGTTCCCGGGCCGGTGCTGGTGACCGTTGCGCTAAATCCAGTTGTGCTGCCCTCCAGCAATAGCGGCAACGACAAGCCGGAATTAGCCGTAATCGTCGTAGCCGATCGGGTAGCCGAAAGCCACAAAGTGTCCGTGCCACTGGAGGGTGAGAAGTTGGAATCACCGCTGTAGGTTGCTGTAATCGTGTTCGTCCCGCTGCTGAGTCCGTTGGCTGCACTCGCCGCCACATTGCCCAGCATAGCCGTTTGGCCGGACACGGGTGCAGTGCCCAGAATCGTATTACCCACCATGAAGGTCACTCTTCCGCTGAAGGGCAGACCGGATATCGTGGAACCCACCCATGCATTCAGTGTGACCATGTAACCGAGCGGCGCCGGATTGGGTGCCACGTACACCGTCGTACTTGAGGTGAACGGCGTTTCAGAAACGCTCAGGGTCGTTGAACCATTGGACGGTGCATAGGTCGAGTCTCCGTTATATCGTGCCGTAATTGCGTCCGTGCCGTTGCTGAATCCGTTGGCTGCGCTCACCATCACGTTGGTCAGCGTCGCCGATCCGCTGGAAACCGCTGAAGTACCCAGGACTGTATTGCCGATCTTAAAGGTGATGGTTCCCCCGATGAGCCCATTGCCAGTGCCTGGCAGGCTTATGATCTGCGCAGTAAGCGTCACCTGATCACCAAGACGCAATAGATTCGGCGTCGCACTCATCGTCACCGATGTTCCATTCAGGTCCAATCCGCCCAGTGCCAGGAAGAGTGCGTTTCCGTCAATTGAGCCCAACCCTGTCACCATGTCATAGCCCGTTTTCGCCGCGTACCCCATCACTCCATTCACGCAACCGGAGGTGCCCGCCTGGCATGGGACAACGTTGCTTCCCATGATGTCGTGGAATACCGTTGCGTAGCTTTGAGGGTTTTTGGCCAACTGGTACAACTTCGGATTGATATTGCCCTGCGGTCCGAGCGACTGCTCCATCACCGCCAGCGCTCCGGCAAACGATGGTGCTGCCAGTGAGGTGCCGAAAAAATAGTAGAACAGCGAGCCGTTGCTGCCACCGCTGCTGTACCACCCGCTTGAGCACATCTGACCGTACGAACTGTCGTCCAGGGCACCTGCACAACCTATATAGCCATCGTGCTGGGCCGCTGTAAATCCGATGTCCGGGATCAACCGTCCGGTTGCTCCGCTGACCAGCCCGCTCTGCCAACTCGGTAGCGGAAACTCCAGCTTGCTGCCATTGCGCAGTGTGCTTTGGCCTCCACCGCTGGTGTTTAATCCATTCGTGCCCGTCTCGTTCCAGGATGTCTCCGGAATGTAGGACTGCGCCGAGAGTTGAGTCATCGGCACGGGATTCCAGTAGGACATGGGATCGCTTACGTCGGCGGAGAACTGCGTGCCACCCACGGCGGTGAAGTTCGGCGAATCTGCAGGCGCTTCCGCCGAAATTCCATTCGTCGCCTTCGTCACTGAATCGGAGCCATGCGCATCGCAACCCGCCGCACCGGAGTCACCCGAGGAAACTACGAGCGTCTGCCCCTGCGCACTTGCCTGCGCGCCCATTTGATCAAACAATACGGCCTGTGTCTGCGCTAGATTCGTTTCGCACTCGGAATAGCTCATACTGATCACCGGCAACACTAATCCGCTGGAGCTTTTGTAGTCTTCGATCGCATGCTGCAGTGCGCTGAAAACATCCTGGCCCTGATCATTGCCTGCGGCGTAGATGAAGTCTACGGTAGCCCCAGGTGCCATGCCAGACACCCATTCGATGTCGACATCTGATTCCATCCAATCGCCGGGGCTAATTCCGGCAGTGTCAGTGCAATCTGCCGTGCTGATGCAGACATAGGTCAGGTGAGGCGTACCGGTTCCTGCGTTCTGGGTAAACTTCTCGATGTCTCCTGGCGGAGCATAGGTCTGCCCGACCACTCCGACGTGAATCCCGGTCCCGTCGTATCCCGAGCTATACACGGGAATAAGGTCGTAGATAGTCTTCCAGTCACCAGGAGTCAGGTAGTGCTGGGTGCTGCTGTAGGTATAGTTCGGAGTCGCAGCGCTCTTATATAAATTCGAGTGTGGACGAAAATTGTCTAACCCCCGCACGTTGAGCGAAACGCCGGCAAGTTCCACGGGGAGCCCTAACTCCGTTGTATTGGCATAGTGTTTCTTGCCGCCGAGTTGGTAGGTGTGCAACTGCGTGTGGAACGCTGCCCCCACCTGTTCTGCTCTGCCGCTGAAGTAAATTGCATTGCGCGAGCGCGCTACCCGCTTTACCGTCAGCCGCTGTTCCGTCAGCCATCGAATCGCTTTGTCGAGGTCCGCCTCTGTCAACCCATAGCGGGCGCCATACTGCTCTTGCGTGAGCCACTTGTGATATTGGGGGGAACCCGGATCTTGCAGTGCCTGCAGCAGAGTTTCAAGATCTTTCCGCTGCGCATTGCTCAGTGACGTGTTCAGCACCAGTGTCTCCATTTGCATTTCGGGATCCACTTCGCCCAAGTCGGTTGCACGCCGAGTTTGGGGATGCAATGTCCCGGAAACTGTTGCCATTGGCCCCGAGGATAGTTCTCCAGTGATTCTGTTTGCGCGTGGTGCTGTCTGCGAGAAAAGCGCCGTTGCCATCGCCAGAATCGCGCCACAGACAGTTAATTTATTTCGGCTGATTCCACCCAGGAGTTTGCACGCTTTCATTACCAGGAGGCCTCACGAATGCGGGATGGCTCTGCGAATGACTTGCCCGAGCGCTGATTACCATCCGAGCGTATCTTGGGCATGCGCGGGTCTTTACGATTTTGTGTCTTCTCTTTGCAGTGCAGTTCTGATTCGATCTGGATGTCTCATTCGGGAATGTCGAAGGGAGTGCCGTTGATGGGGTTTACCCAAAAGAAGCTGTTTGAATCTCAGATCCATTCGGAACAGTTTCTAGGCGGCGCAATCGGTGTCAACTCCCTCTTGCTCGTCGCGCCGGTGGGTCAAAGCAATCAGAACGACCATGGCTGCCACGATCACAAGGGATGACGTTATTCTGCCCAGAGCCAGTCCGCCGTCGGAATGAGATTTCGTCAGCGTGTCACCGAGCGTCGCTCCAAGTGGGCGTGTCAGCACGTACGCAGCCCAGAATAACCAGGAGTCGGGCAGCTTCGTTAAGTAGTGTGCAGCAGCCACACAAATTATCAGACCGGAAAATAAGATTGCCCCACGCTCGAAACCTAATCCCGTACTGGTCGCGACGAAATCACCGAGAGCGGTTCCGAGCGTGTTCGAAACCAGAATGGTGACCCAGTAAAACACTTCGTTCTTCCGGGACGTGATATGGTCAACCGCTATGTTGCCCGTTGTGTAATGCCATGCAATCAGGATGGCAAGGACGGCGCAAAGCAGCATTGCCGACGATTTCACATACCCGAGTCCAAGTGTTCGGTCGAGGTAATCAGAGGTGGTTGTGCCGACCGTGGTCGTAGCGACCACTACGGCCCAGTAGAAGACAGGATGATAGCGTTTCGAACTCACCTGCGCGGCAAACGTCACTAAGAAGAAACCAAGAAATATCAGACTGCTCAGCGCGTATCCGAGCTTCAGGGTCATTGAGAGCGCATCGCCCCCGGTTTCCCCAACGGTGGTTGCGAGAATCTTAATTGCCCAGAAGGCGAATGTGACCGCTGGTACCTTGCTGAAATTGTTTGATCTCTTGGATTTGACTTGGTTGGTTGCTGATCGCAAAAGAAAACCTCACCGCTGGTGACACCGAAGATGTTCTTCAGATGCCACCAAGAGGGAGGAGGATGTGAAGCCTCGACGCCAATGCCGACACATTTGGAGGTCCATGGCAGGACCGGCAGGACTCAGACAGGCCAACGTCTGCTCACCCTGTCTATCACTCTCAATGGCGTCACTTTCGGGCACGCACTACCAGACTAGGCTTCACAGCACAGAAATTTATCGAGTCCAACGCGCTTGATATAGAGCGCTTCGTCAGCGACGCACAGAGTGATGATCCGATTGAAATCCAACTGCCGGAGCCGAATCTGGGTGTCTGCCGGAAATTCCCGCAGAGTCCTCGGACGCGACTGCCATTTAATTTCCTGCCCAACCTTCGGGATGTTTTTAAGGGGAGTCGCCGGGGAGACGTTATAGAAAGGATGTTGCTGGTCTGTAACGTCTTCGATCATTACCAGCGCCAGCTTCTCGCCTTCGCTCGACATTTGGCTTGCGGTTATTAAGACTTGAATTTCTTTTGTCGTCTGCTCACGGACGACTTGAAGGTGCATTACTTTACGGCTCACCGCTTGCGCCCGCACGCACTTTCTCACCGAATTTCGAATGACACAGTTCTTGCAGAGTGGCCCACTGCCGCACCCATCGGGAGCATCGTTGGCATGTAGGCATCGCAATACGTCGCCGCCCCGTCGGCGAAAAGCTGCATCACGGTCGTGACCGCAGAAATCGGTCGCGGAAAGGTTGAGGTCGATAATCGTCACCTCTTCGTCGACGACGAACGCAGGTACCGGAATCGCGTTCAAAACCGTCTGGTAATGCATGTCGTTCGGCTCTGCTGGGGTCGCAGGCAGGTTGATTGCCTGCTCCGGTTTGTGCACCAGATCTCCTGTAGCAGCTGCCTCAGCCTTGGAGCGTTGGTTAGGTCGAGGTTTCATGGACCGTTCCTCCGTTCCGCGCGAATCGCGCTAAAGAGATTATGTGTCTAATCGAAGAGGCTGAAGGGGTTTTCATTGACCCGCTTCCCGAAATGGGCAGTACCTTCGCACAAGCGTGCGTGCAGCATATCGGTGGGCAAGCGTCAGGCTTGAACGCCCGCCCGATGGGTGCGTGCTAAGAGAATCAACGTTTTATGCGCTGCGGCCATCCACGTCCGGGTAGCGCTATTCCTAGCGGCCGCGCCAAACTGGTTTTCGCTTTTCGGCAAAGGCCCACTGACCTTCGCGAGCATCCTCGCTGGCCAACATGCGTTCGACAGCGGGGTACTTGGCACGAATGGCCTTCTCCAGATCTGGCTCCGCCAGACTTTGTAGCATGACCTGCTTCGTTGCTTCTATCGAAAGCGGAGCACAGGCAAGTATCTGGTCGGCCATAGCGCGGACAGCACTTTGCAGTTCCGCCGCAGGTACCACCTCGTTGATCAAGCCGATCCGTTGCGCCTCGGTTGCTCCAATTCGTTTTGCGGTCAATGCCAGGCCCATCGCCTCCTTCATTGGGAGATAGCGAGCCAGGCGCTGCAATGCACCGCCCCCGGTTGCTCCAAGCCCTACCCGCGGCTCCGGCAATCCAAACTGGGCGTCTTCACTGGCGACCGCCAGGTCACAAGCGCAGAGAATTTCCACGCCTCCGCCGAGACACAGTCCATTCACGGCGGCAATCACCGGTTTGAATAGATCAAATCGATGTGTGATTCCTCCGAACCCTGTCGGCGGATGATTGTCGACATTGCTCTTTGCACGGGCTTTGATATCACTGCCAACACAGAAAGCTCGGCCAGTCCCCGTGACGACCGCTACGCGGAGATCTGGGTCGGCGGCATAGTGGTCAAAGCAGCGAGCTAACTCGGCATGCGCCGCGGGGTCCAAGGCATTGAGAACTTCCGGACGGTTGATGGTGATCGTCATGACAGGTCCATCGAAAGCGACGCGAACGGATTGCAAATCATCAAGCAAACTCTGGCGCGAAGCAGTATGTATGGTCATTATCGTTCCTCTATTGTTGCTGAGTAGCAGGCAAGAGCTCCTGGCGGGAGCCCTTGTCCGCCACCCTCTTCCAATCTAATTACTCGTACAAAGAGAAGCTGATGAAATTGATCAGGCCCACGGCTTCTCCGCCGCTGCATTCTTACCGCAGGCTCTGCCGTTCACGATACAGTCGGTCGTGGCATTGCCGCCAAGTCGATTGGTTCCGTGGACGCCGCCCGTGATCTCTCCAGCGGCATACAGTTTTGGAATTAGATTTCCCTCGCGGTCCAGCACCTGGCCTGTGGTCCCCTTGGTTCTCAGCCCGCCCATCGTGTGATGGACGCCGGCCTGCGTGGGACTGGCGAAGAACGGTCCCTTCTCAATGGGTTTGAGATTGGTCAGCTGTTTATGGAACTGCGTGTCTTCGCCTTTCTTAACGTCCTCGTTATATTTCTTTATGGTTGCGAGGAACGTCTCGGGAGGCATATCAAACTTCTCTTTGAGTATCTTTGCGAGTTCTTCAAGCGTATCGGCTTTGAACGAATACCCATCCTTCAATATCTCTGCGGTGGTTGCCTCATCAAATCGCTTGCCGCACCGGTCGTCGGCCACCCAGAGCAGCACTTTCTTGGGTTGTGCCAAAACGCCAGCAGCCATCACGTCCCTGCGTGCATCTTCAGAAACGAAACGCTCACCCTTCAAATTTACAAAAACCGCGTGGTCAACGCCAAGGTTCATGATCGATCCGTAATGCTTCGTGTAGTAGTTGCAGGCAATCAGAAGCTGGATAAAATCCATGCCGATCACATCTGCGCCTTCATCCTCCGCATACGTGATCCCTTCTCCGGTTGCAGTCGGAACATTGGTGGTCGGAACCTCGGCGTCAAGGCGGGGATCATACTTCGATCGCATCTTTACGTCCGCACCAAAGCCGCCCGTTGCAAGGATTACCGCCCGCTTCGCTTTGAAGTAGAGTTTCTTCCCGCGACTCTCCACCTCTACACCCTGCACGGCACCGGCAAGGGGTTTTTCCCTGACGATCCCGGTCAGCTTGGTGTTGAGAAGAATTGGAATCTTTCTTTTATCTACCTGGGCTTTCAGTACCTTGATAATTGCTCCGCCCCGGCCATGATTGATGGGATCGTGACTACGGGGAAAGAGGGAGCCGACAATGGTATACACCGTAGGTTCGAATTGAACCCCGAGCTTTTCCAACCAGTGGACACCATCCAAAGCGTTCTCCACCATGTACCTGACTTTTTCCGGATCGGCGCGGTAGTCGCCGCCCGCGATTGTGTGCCGGAAATGCTGATCAGTGGAATCTTCGATACCCTGTTTCTTCTGACGCTCAGGATCGACCGCGTTATAGCCACCGCTGGCGATGATCGAGTTGCCGCCAATGATTGGGGCCTTCTCCAGCACAATGACGGAACTGCCTGCGTCAAAGGCTTCTATCGCGGCGGCTAGCCCGGAATAGCCCGTACCGACAATCACGACGTCGGCTTCTCGATCCCATTTTGTGGGAGTGCTCACAGCATGCAACGCATCTGGAAACAGCATTTGATTTGCCGCTACGGCGCCCGCTGCAACTGCGACGGAAGTGCTCATGAACTTTCTTCGAGAAACTACCGCTTTCTCATCATCAGCCATAATTACTCCTTTATATTTAAGCTTCTATAAAACAAATCCACGTATTACCTGCATACATAAGAAATATCGTCACTGTGCCGCGCCCGGGATCTTCATCTTGAAGTCGTGGCAATCAAGGCAGTACACCTTCGAATCGAAGTGAGCTTGATGGCAAACCGTACAGGACATCTCTCCCATGTGGGAGTTGTGCGGATTACGTTTCGGGAATTCCTTAAGCGCGCTCCTGGCTGCAAGCTTTTCCTGAGGACCATGACAAACAAGGCAGCGGGCGTTTTCCACGGTCGCATCCAGCAGAGGCGTTTCTTTCCCATGGCATCCGGAACAGTCAACCATCGCTTGCGCATGCAGATGATCGGTGTGGGAGGACTTTTGCCAGGAGGCAAACTTCTCTTTGATTGCAGCCATGTCCTCATCCTTGGGTGCTCCCCAGGATGTGCTTTGCCCAATGAGTCCGAAGCTCTTTCCGGGAACATAGGTGTGACAGGCGGTGCATTCCAACCCGAGCTTTGGGCCGGTATGAGCGAGATGAATGCGAGTCGAGAATGCGTTTTTCCGCACATCTTCTGCCGGTCCGAGGGCATGGCAGGATACGCAGGTGCCTGCCCCGGTTTTCTTTACTTCGGGATGCCCCTTCGGCAGCACTGAAGAAAAGTCAGGATGGCACGAAGCACACGCGTCAACGCGTCCTTGAGCGCCGGAGGACTTGGTAGATGCTACCGCGCTCAAGGCGAGACAAAGCACCGCCACAGTGATTAAAGGATTGGTTCCAAGTTTCACCGTTGTCGCTTTCCGAGTTAAAAAAAAGTAATAGCAGAGGAACTCTGTAGTCTACACCGGCGATCAAGAGCCTGCGTTTTTGGCAAGGCTAGTAGAGGGTCGGGCGATCTATGTCGCGATAGGTGTGCCGTCTCGACTCATATCTGGCTCGGACAAACCATCCCAGTTCGGATACCGAGGCGAAAGGCGATTTTAACCGGCCCAACTAAGCTGCTGCTTTATAATCCCTTTGGAGTCCTCTCATGCTCAACCATCTTCTTTTGCCGTTAGTACTGTCTTTTTCTCTGGTATCTGCTGCGCAAATCAAACCGGTTACCTTTGACGGGATTGACAAATGGAAGAGCGCCTTGACTGACGCCAACATGCGCTCCATGAAGAATCTCTACTCGTCCGATCCCGCCGCGAGATTCATCGGCTCAGACGGAAAACCCGCGCCCGACATCGCTCCGGAAATCGATTTCTGGCAGGGTCTGATTGCGCCTTCCGCCATGAGCGCCTTCGAGGTCACCACCCTCGGCGAAAAAGACGACAACGGACTTCACATCGTAAGCCTTGCCATTGCGATGAAGGCGAACACGCCTCAAGGCCCGCGAACCCGCTATGTAACCGAACAACAAGCCTGGCAGCAGCAAGGAGATGCGTGGCACATCGTCCTCGCCACCCATTCCGCTGTGGTCAAGATGCGTCCTGCGCTCAAAATGAATCCCCATCTTTATGACACAAGCGCCGACGCCAAAGTAGAAATCAAACACGCCCTAACCGAGGCCGCGAAAGATCACCAGCGGGTGATCCTGGTCTTCGGCGGGAACTGGTGCTACGACTGTCATGTGCTTGACCAGGCCTTTCATCAGCCTGATGTAGCTCCCCTGGTAGAGAAGCACTTCCGAGTTGTGCATATCGACATCGGAGACGATGGCAAGAAGAATGGTGATCTTGCCGCCGAATACAAAGTCCCTCTCAATAAGGGTGTCCCTGCTTTGGCCCTTTTGGACTCTGACGGCAAGCTGCTGTTTTCCCAAACGAACGGCGAGTGGGAATCGGCACGAACACTTGATCCTGACGAGGTAATCGCATTTCTGGACAAGTGGAAGGGAACTCCGCAGCCTTAGCGAGAACCACACTTTGCAGCAAATGTCCGCATCGAGTGGACGTCTCAAAGACGCCGCCCGCCCGCATCTCTTTGCCGCTCTTTGCCGTTGCAGAATTATGGCTGGGGACTCTTCAACTCGGAGGTGGTCTGGCGACCAACGGCACGAGCCATGAGTGACATGTACTTCTCAGCCAGTGCGCCTTTTGACGGTGCGCAGTTTGCCTCAACACAGAATTCGTTACCGCTCAAGTACTGATACACGAGCGAGGGGATTTCATAGTGGTGAATGGTCTTATAGTGAACGACTTTCCCGTTTTTCACGATTAAGATTCGGTTGAGGTGCGTGCTGTTTTCAACATTGTTAAGGTAACGAAATTCCTCGTAGCTCTTCACACCCTTGCCGAGCGGCGGCAGGTGATCACTGACAATGACGATGAGTCCCTTGGGATCGAGTTTGGCGAGCGCTTGCACGTAATGGGCGATGGCCTGTGTACGGTACCAGTATTGGTTTGCCGCTCGCATGAGTTGTTCGTCGGCCGGTTTGGAGTTAACGGAAATTACGAGTGGCCGCCGTTCGGTATCAATGTCATGGGGCTCATGGCCGTATATGCCCAGCACGTAATTGAGAATCGGCCGGTCAGGGCTGTCGTGTAATGTTCTGGCAACAAAAGCGAGATTCTGTTCGAACAAGTCGCCGTCAAAAACATAGGACTCATCCGTGGAAACGTTGCGCGCGGTGAGATAGGTGGGGCTAGCACTTCCGAACTCGGCGGGGAAATAGATGTTTTGAAATCCAATGCCGGTATAAGCCTTTGTGCTGTTGAAGTAATTCGGCTCAAAAGCGTTGCTGACCGTGGTTGAATAACCAGCCTTCGCCAGAATGCCCGGCATGCATCCGGCGGATTCACCCGTGAAATCGTTGAACTCGATCCCAGATAATTTCTGAAGGGCTGGGACGCCGCAAAGGGCCTCAAACTCTGCCTGCGCGGTCTGGCCGCCAAACACGGGAGAAATCGAGAAGCTCTGCGCGTCACCTGCAAGCTTGGCGAAGTCAGGGTGGCGCGGATCCCTGGTAAAGGTGACACCGCTGAATAGTGTGGGATCTACAAAGCTTTCGAGGACGACAAGATGGACGTTGCGATGATTGCCGTGATTGCGAATGAAGTCGGCAGTTGCACTCAACTCCGTGTCGTAATCGCCTCGCGCGCGGTAGATAGCCGTATCGGCGAGAGATTGGCGGCGCATGCCCTCGAAATACAGTGTGGTGGTCAGACGGCCGTTTTCGTTGGTCATTTCAGCATTGGACCACTCAGCGGTCTGAAAACCGGCGCGTTCCAGGGTGGACAGAATCACACCCGGCCACAACTCAAGGGTCACAACGAATAGAACGGCGATTCCGGTTGCCGACTGCCAACGACGGTACTTCCGGTAGTCGATGAAACAGGCTACAAGGACAAAGGGCAGGAAAAGAACAATTAGCAGTCCCACCCGCGCTGCCATTGGGAGCACCTTCAGCAACAGGGGCAGATTCTGCGCATCGATGACTTTAAAGATGTTTCCCCACGCAAGATAGAAGACATCGTAGCCGGTGTAGAACACTGCAATCGGCAACGCCGCGACAAAGGGCGCAAGTTTACCCGGCCTCAGGACGAAATTAAGCGCCCAGTAGAGCGCAAGGAGCACAGGAAGCTCAATGCGGGGATGAGTATGGATGGCAGCTAATCTGCTGGTCTTGCTCAAGACCTGTGCGAGCGCAAGGATAAAAACGAGGAAAGCAAAATAGCGGTTGCCGAGGCAGAAACGAATGCCAGACCAAGCCTTCGTTGAAAGTGCGCGGAAGCGTGAATGAGTTGGAGGGACGGCCAGTCCGCTCGGACGTATTGCCCCAAAGCGGGCTGCAATTCTTCTGATCAACTGTCGTCCCCTGGCGGGCGGAGAATCCGCTTTGTAACAATCCTTTAATGATTCCTTAACAATCCTTTAACAGAATACGGTGCTTTGAATTGCATTTTCAATTGAAAATGCGCACTGATCCTGGAATTCTGCAGATGGCGAGTTCGCAGTCGTATTCAAAGGAGAGGATGCGGTCGGTGGAAGTACGTGGCAAATAAGGTGGGCGGGAACAGGAAACAGAGCCAGGTCAGATGGCACGAGGCGACTCTGCTACACGGTGGTGGTCCACCGTGTAGCAGAGTTTCTACAGAACTCCAGCAGCGAGCACAGACGCGCGCTCATCTAAGTCAACTTAGATGAGCGGACTTCTTCCTTGATGCGTTGGATGTGGCCGCGTCCAAGAGCCTTTATCTCACAACCAAGTTCGAAATAGCGGCGGATGTCTTCATCCTGCAGAATGCCAAAGCAGTCGATAACAGCAATCGGTCCGCCGGCCCAGCGAACGATATCGTCTGGCTTAAGCTGCAAATAGGGTGCGTGACGCACCGCAAGTACCATGGCTTCAACCCCTTTGAGTGCCAAGGCCAGGTCCTTCTGTACGTGAACACTGCCAAGATCCTGTTGGTTTCGGAAAAATCGAGACCACGAACGCCCTGGCGCGGGGTAGGTTTTCTGGCTCTCCAACTCGGACCAATGATCGACATAGGGATCATGCACGGAGATTTCCGCTCCCATCTCCGTAAGCTTACGCACTACCAGTTCACTGCCGCTGTAACGCGTGTCTCCCACATCCTCGCGATAGCTCGCGCCGGCCAGCAGAACTCGCGCACCGGCAATGTATCTACCCATGTTACGCAAGGCGTCACGGGTGAGTTCGGCAACATGCAAACCGCGCGTGTCATTGACGTCAACGGCCACGGGGCTGATCTTGAAGACGCTGTCTCCGTCTTCGAATCCTAAAATGTGACGGTAGGCCCAGTATCCCAGACCTGCATCTTTTGGCAGGCAGTATCCGCCGATTCCAGGACCGGGAAAGATAATGTTGCTGTGTGTGGGCCTCATCTTGATAGCTTTTACGACTTTCACGAGATCCACACCATTACGCTCGGAGAAAATCGACCATTCGTTCAGGAATGCAAGAATGGTTGCACGATAGGAGTTTTCGACGATTTTAGTGGTTTCCGATTCGATCGGCCGATCCATGACCGTAAGCGGGAATTTATCAACATTGACCACCTCATTCAGGAACTTAATTACCCGCCTCTTGGCTTCGAGGTTGCAACCCGAACAAACCCTCCAGAAATCGCGGATGCTATTTACGTATTCCCGGCCAGGCATGACGCGCTCGAAGCTATGCGCCAGAAGCGGCTCCGTTTCGATTCCGCGGGCACGGAATGCCTTCCTGAGGATCGGGAGCGCTACGAACTCCGTCGTGCCGGGGGCAACCGTGGTTTCAATCAGCACGAGACATCCGGATTGAATCTTATCGCCGATCGTCTTTAGGGTAGCCTCCAGCGCTGCCATCTCGGTCTCGCCGGTCTTCATCGTGCCAAGATCCTGCTTGGAATAATCGCATTGAACGTCAACCACGACGCAGTCCGCCAAAGCCAGGCAGTCAGGGTTGTAAGTAGCCGTGAGCGTCTTCTTGTCCAGGACGCAACGGGCGATCATGGGGTCCACTTCTGGATCCTCAGACCTCACTGGCGACTGGCCGCGATTTAGCAGCGGCGTCTTCCAGTAGCTCCGCGTGCTAGGCCGCTGGCATCCGATGACGAACTTCGTCGAATGGCCGTTCGCCTTATCAACCGTGTCGGCCACGACGGCTGCCATCACTGCCCCGACAAAACCCAAGCCCATGACGACAACAATCTCTTTGCCTTCGCCGCGTGCGGCGGTCGCAAGCTGTTGGATCCGTCCATATTCGACTGCGTAATCTTCCTTAGCTGGCAAGGCGAACTCTTCGCCGGTTGGACTGACCGAACATTCTGGCATGCTGACCCTCCGTGGAATTCGAGGCCGTTGATCGAGCGGAAAGTCAATGCTAGGAGCCTCGCCCCCGGCCTGTCAATGAGATTCATTCATCCTATCGGTAACTGCGCGGGATTCCGACGTTCATACCTGTGATCGTTTCCGCTACCGCCCTCGCAGAACGGAGGCGCGATTAAATGAGTCTGCAAGAACGCTGGAGTTTGGCTTTGGGGACGAAACTGGGCACGGTTCGCCCGATGGTTTCCAGCCGAACAATATGCCAGGCCATTTGGGGAGGCGGGATCAAGCTAAGGCTCTGTCGCGCTGTAGGCTGAGAATCCGTAACTATTGTCTGGGCCTGTGCCATTTTGCAAATACATGCCGATTCCCGGAGACCCACTCGTAAATGTATTGTCAGTCGCTGAGAGTACGGCTGCCCCGTTGTGGTACACGGTGATAAGTCCGCTGCCGTCGATCGTAGCTTTCAGAACATCTCCGTTCTTGCAGTAATAGCCGCCGTTGCCGTTTAGCTCGGTAAAGCTGGCCAAGGGACCGTTCCATCTGACAATCTGAATATAAGGAGCGTTCGATTTCACCGAGCAGTTGATCTCGTAGCCTGTGGCATTGTGCGCTGAAATCGTAAGATGGAGAAAGACTTCCAATTCCTCCCATACGCCGCTGTCGGTCCCGTTTAGCTTGACTGTCGCTTGCGCAGTTTGCTGTGGCCCCCAACTGCCAGTGAGAGCACAAATAGAATCGTCATAATCGGTGTTGCCGGTCTGCGTTCCCCACGCAAACCCAGATGTAGTCTGTACATCATGCCAGTCCAGACCGACCGTGTGACCGCACACCCAGTTGCCGCCCTCCGACATTGGATTCTCGGTGGCAGGAAAGCTCGTGCTGTAAGACAGCGATCCTTGCGCCGCAACCGTCAGACCGGTGGTGCTGCTGATCGCGCCCGAGCTAGCCTGAATTGTCGAACTTCCCGTCGCGATGCCGGTGGCTACGCCTCCGCTGCTGATCGTGGCAACCGAGGGAGCGCTGGAAGTCCATGTCACTGAATTGGTCAAGTTCTGTTGGCTGCCGTCACTATAGATCCCCGTGGCGTTGAATGCCTGCTGAGCCCCCACCGCAACGGAAGGATTGGCGGGTGTTATGGTCAGGGACGATAGAGTGGGACCGCTATTCATAATCTGCTGGATTTGCCCGGACGTAAGGGCGCTGTTGTAAATTCGAAAATCATCCACTATGCCCGAAGCGTATTGTGAACTGCCGCCGCGCGAGAAAAGATAGATCGGGTTATTGCCAAAGTTGTTTGTATTCGTCGTGGCATAAAGGTTCCGGTTGACGGTTTGCAGCGCACCATCCACGTAGAACTTTATTTCGTCCCCGCCTGTCTGAGACTTGTCGTAAACGACCGCGAGATGGTGCCACACTCCGGAAGAGGGTTGACTGTAACAATTAGCAGTGGATCCTTCGCTTCCACGTAAAGCCACCTGAATGCCGAGACAAGTCTGGTCGTCAGGAAGGAAAGCAAAGCCGGTGGTTGATTTGCTGTAATCCTTTGTGGCCGCAAACAATGTATGTCCGCCAACCGTCGAGTAGGTTCGATTGGTCCACAGCGCGACGGTAAGTGCTTTGGTACCGCTCAAGTCGATAGCAGGAATGCTTATATACTGACGACGTGTCGCGTTAGCGGAAACCGCACCTCCGATCTTTCCTGTGACCCAGCTTATGCCATTAACCAGCGTGGCCGTATGACCATTGCCTGAGGAATCGGCTGCCCTGTTACCAGAGCCATCATCGAATCTCCAATAACCGGTGAGAGTTTGCGCTGATGCGGGTTTCTCAATTGCCGCGACAACAAATACGAATTGGAATAATGTGATAACCACGCAGGAGTACGAGACACAACCGGCAGCTTTCTTCAGACTGGCTTTCATGCTGGCCTCTTTATTTTTGATACCTATTCGATGGCACCCACCGAGGCTGGGGTGTCCCTTGAAGTAACAAGTTATTGAGGGGCAGTGCAGTTGATGCGAAAGGCAAAATAGCTGCACAAACCGAATAGGTTCGGACTCAGGATAGGTGCTGCAAGGATTGCTTTTACGGGAATTAAAAGGCCATCGAAGCGAAGAAGCAGAGGCCACTGAAGGCGTTCGTGCTTGATAGCTTCCGTCCCACGTTCCCCGGTTATGTGGGACCGCTTTGTGATGCTTGGGCGCTGGCGAGCATCGCTGGACACTCCAACATCACGATTCCACAGCGGCATGTTCATTCCGGAAGGAAGCTGTGACTCTCGGCGTATCGTTAAGATACTGGTAGGAGCGGCAGGACTCGAACCTGCGACCCTCTGCTTAGAAGGCAGATGCTCTATCCAACTGAGCTACGCTCCCACGGAGTTATGGGCTGGCGCCCTAATGTTTATTCTAGCTGAGTTCTCAGGCTTTGGCGCGGCCTTCGTGCGGTTGCAATTGCAGCAGACAGCCGGAAGCTAATTCCAGCACGCGTTCCCAACGTTCGGTGGCCTCCACGGGAGACGCTCCGTAGCCCGTGAGGAAGAGAGTCAGACAATATCCAGCATCAGACTCCTCGCTGTCACCGCGATGAAAGTAACAGCGCCGAACGACAATCTCAACCGTTGCTTCCAGTTCTTCGTCATCATCCAACTGCAATGCAGCTTGGCGAGCCAAACGCTGGTGGTCTTTCAGGCTCTCGCGCAGGCTTGCTGCGTCTCCGGCAAGAACAATATCGACATAGCATCCCTGGGCCAATTCAGCGCCGAAGATGTTCTCCTCGGGATCAACCGCTTCGGCCCAGACATCGCATTTTGCCGTCTCCCACGGGCTGGGCGGCGAATTCAATTCGACCAGGAAGCGACGCAGGGAAGGGAATTGCTGGGCTTCCGGGATGCGTTCGACATTGCGTTCAACCGAAACGAGATCACCGCGCAGGTTCACGTAATGCAGGCGGCCGTCCGGGTCTTTCCATGGAATCTCCAGGGCGTCCGCAGTGGGGCCGAGGTCTACGCTGTAATCGGCATCCATCAGCGGGGTCCTGTGGCAAAGACGCGGGTTTCCACTTGAGCCAGGAACTCAACAATCTTGCGCTCGGCCCAGCGACCATCGTCGCTGCCCTCGGGTTGGCTGATGAAAGCACAGTGGCCGCCGTGCTGAGTAGCGAGGAATGTGATGTTGGGATTCTGCTTGAGTTTTCGCTGGGTCTCCGCCGAGATAACAACGAAGGGGTCATCGTCGGCTTGAATTACCAATGTTGGAATCGCAATCTGTTCCACCACATGCGACGAGCTGGCTTTGTCGTAGTAATCGTCTGCGGATGCAAATCCCATGTAGCGGGCAGTGATGCGGTCATCGAAATCGCGCACCGAGTGTACGCCCTTGAGTAATGCTGGATCGTAGCGTCCTGACCATAGCGCGGACTTGCGGCGAAAGCTCCTGCGCAAGGAGACGAGGAACCACCATTCGTAGAGAAAGTTTGTTGGCCGGTGAATCCGGTCGGACGACATCGCCAGGTCGCAGGCGGGTGACACGGTGGTGGCTGCAATCAACTCCGGTGGAACCTTTGTCCCCCACTTGCCCACGGCCCGCAGCACCTGGTTCCCTCCCATGGAGAAACCGGCCAATGCGACGCGTTGCAATCCGTCGCCGGCAATCATCTCCGCCACTAGTTTCTCGATGTCCTGCGACAGTCCGGAGTGGTAGAGGGTGGAAGAAAGATGCTCGGTGCGACCGCATCCGCGAATGTTCATGCGCACCACGTTCCATCCTTGCGACCAGGCTCGATTGGCGGTTCCGATCACATAACCCGAGTTACTCGAACCTTCCAGGCCATGCACGATCATCAGGGTCAGCCGCTTCTGCCGCTCCGGTTGCCAGTTGCAGTGGCAGAGAATCTGCACGTCGCGCTCAATGGAGAATAGTCGCTCCTCGGGCGTGGGCAGCAGGTTGGCGCGCTTCATGAAGTTTCCGGCAATGGTCTGGGCGTGGCCTCCGCGCATGAAACGGCGCGGCACAAAATCATCGGTGATCGGCGCGAAATCTGAAGGATGAGAAATACAATCCGTGCTGTACATGGGCTGTCTGCGGGCAAATGCACCCGTATAATGAATGTATCAGCTCCACCGTTGCGGGCAGCTTAAGCCCAAAATGCCGTTGGCGCTGCTCTGGAGGTTGTGATGCCGATTTTCGAATACATCTGCAAGGCTTGTGGCAATAAGTTCGAAGCCATTGTCTACGGTTCCAAAAGGTCTGAATGTCCGGCATGTAAAAGCTCGGAGCTGGAACAGCAGCTCTCGACGTTCGCGGCGCACGGCACGGATAAATCCTCTGGCGCTGGCCCAGCAATGCCCTGCGGAATGCCGCATGGGTCCTGCGGTGGTGGCGGCTGCGGAATGAACTAGCATCAAGATTCCAGTTCTCATCCAAGAAAAGGGCTATGTGACAGACGATTCGCGCGATGTACCGCAGTTCCAGACAGCTGAGTTTGAAGAGCAGTCTAAGGGAGACGCCTGCTGCATCTGCCGCAAACCGATTGACGGCTCCTATTACCGCATCAACGGAGCCATGGCTTGCCTGGCGTGTTCAGAGCGGGTGCGGGCGCAAAAGCCAAGGGACACTCACGCAGCTTTTAGTCGAGCTGTTTTGTTTGGACTCGGCGGGGCGCTGCTTGGTCTGGTTCTTTACTCGGCAGTGGGCATTCTGCTGCATCTGGTAATCGGCTATGTCTCACTTGCAGTGGGCTATCTGGTTGGCAAGGCGATGATGATGGGTTCGGGAAACATAGGTGGCAGGCGTTATCAGTGGGTCGCTGTTGCGCTCACGTATGCGGCCGTTTCTCTTTCCGCCGTTCCTATTGGCATTGCGCAGTATTCGCACCACCGGAGCCAAGCTGCGCAGGTCCGGCAGAGTGACCCTGCCGCGCCTCAACAGGGCGCAGCAACCACGTCCACGCGATCGGCCAAACCCACGCTTACACCGGCGAAACTGGGGCGGCTCACGGCAATATTGGCACTCCATGGTCTGGCATCACCTTTTATGGAATTGATGCATAGCCCGCTTGGTGGGCTACTCGGAATCATCATTCTATTGGTGGGGGTGCGGATCGCGTGGCAAATCACCGCAGGGCCGCGGATTCCCGCTGTCGTTGGGCCCTATTGAGGAACGGATCGAATTGCCCCAATTGAATTGCAGTCGTTGCATGGCACCGTTGCTCCCAGAGGACAAACTCTGTCCGCAGTGCCATGCACTGGTGCACGCCGATGAACTTGAGGCGTTGCGGAACCAAGCTCTCCTATTAGAGCGAGGTGGGGATGCGGCCAAATCGCGCGATGTATGGCTCAGCATGTTGCAGTTGTTGCCTGCGGGTTCCAACCAGACGCAGTGGATTGAAGACCACGCTCGCTCCCTGGAGCGGTCTTCGTCTTCCGCTCCGGTTGCGCCTAAGAAACCCAATTCGTGGATGAAGCGTCTGGGGCCTCTGGCTCCGCTGGCCCTCCTGCTGGCCAAGGGAAAGACCTTTCTGTTCGCGATCTTCAAGCTTAAGTCACTCTTCAGCTTCGTCGCATTTCTCGGCATCTACTGGGCACTTTACGGAGCCTGGTTTGGGATCGGCTTTGCAGCGATGATCATGCTGCATGAGATGGGGCACTATGTGGAGGTCAAGCGCCGCGGACTTCCTGCCGAGATGCCCGTTTTCCTTCCCGGACTCGGAGCCTACGTTAAGTGGCAGGCGATGGGTGTCTCGCTCGAAACACGAGCATTGGTATCGCTCGCCGGGCCTGCAACTGGAGTGCTCGCGGCACTGATTGCCGCAGCCCTGTTCTGGCAGACGCACAATCCAGTCTGGGCCGCATTGGCGCACGCCGGGGCTTGGCTCAATCTGCTTAACCTGATTCCCGTGTGGATGCTCGATGGAGCAGGGGCTGTTCTGCCGCTCGACAAAGTGGGACGCATCAGCCTGCTCGTATTCAGTGGATTGTTGTTCTGGTGGACAGGGGAAATGACGCTGCTTTTGGTGACGGCAGGATTTGGCTGGCAACTCTTCCGCAAAGTGATCCCGACTGATGGCTCAGTCACCGTGCAATTGTATTTCGCGGGGCTTCTTGCCGCGCTCGCATGGCTGCTACACGCAATGCCGCTTGCAAGGTACTAGGAAAACAGGGGTATAGTTAGTGCCGTTCTTGAAGTGAAAAAACAAGATTCCGGCTAACGAGTGAAATGATCGTCAGTTCCAACGTTCGCATAAAATTGATGTTCTATCTCACGGCGGCGCTCATAGGACTCGCCGTCCCGGCCCTGGCTCAAGACCTTGCGACACCAAAGCCTTTCTCTCGCGCAGAGGCAACTGCAATCATCGCCAACGCGCGCAAGATTGTGACCCCGAATGGAATCGAGCGGCTTGAAAGAGTTCGCATCGGCGGTATCGACCAGTGGGTCTCGATTCGCGGCCGTGACAAGCGCAACCCCGTACTTCTGTTCATTCACGGTGGACCGGGTTATGTTTCCATGCCCATGAGCTGGTGGTTCAGCCGCGACTGGGAAGAATACTTTACCGTCGTTCAATGGGATCAGCGCGGCGCAGGCAAAACATATCTTCTAAATGATCCGGCCAAGATCGCGCCCACCTTGACGCTAGCACGCATGGTCGATGATGCAGAAGAGATGGCCTACTGGATTCGCAAGGAATTAGGCAAGAAGAAGATCTTCGTCCTGGGCCATTCGTGGGGCAGTTATCCCGGCTTGCAATTGGCCAAGCGCCATCCCGAATGGTTGTACGCCTACATCGGCGTAGGCCAACTAACGGATGGTCCTGAGAGCGAACGGCGCGGTTGGGCTTTCGCCATTGAGGCTGCCCGTCGCGCGGGGAACTCAGAAGCGGTCCATCAATTGGAAGCCATTGCTCCCTACTTTCCGCCCGGTCACCCCTCCCCGCTGAAAGATATCTACACTCAACGGAAATGGCTGGATCTGTACGGAGGAGTGATGGCGCACCGCGACGGAAATTCCGCCGAGAGTGGTCTTGCGCGCCTGTCGCCCGATTACACGAATGACGAGATTTCTCGCATATGGGAGGGCAACGACTTCTCCGAGCAATACCTGCTCGCACCGGTCTTGAGCCTCAATTTGACCGACATTCGAAAACTGGATTGTCCGTTGATCATCTTTGCCGGCCGTTATGACGTCAATGTGAATTCACAGATAGCAGCCGAATGGTTCGCGAACGTGAACGCACCATCCAAGCAATTCGTGTGGTTCGAGAACTCGGCGCATCTTCCGATGACCGAGGAGCCCGGAAAATTCTTGATCTCTCTAGTGCGCTACGCCAGGCCGAACGCGGAACGAGTTGGCGACGTTCCATCCAAAGATCCCTAAACGCCAGGTCAGAAAAACAGCTGGAGGGAATCCGGATCGATCCTGGTTGTGAGAGGCTTGGTCTGCCTGGAGAACCTAAAGCTCGGGGACGGTTCCGGGCAAGGGCTCCGCTGATGTCGTAGTCTGAAGGGCCCTCGTTTTCCGCCAGTTGTAATAGAACAGGCCCATTGCTATCACCTGGCAAGCGAAAACGAACCCGCCGACTTTCGCGGTAAACATCAACCGGTTGGGTACATTGATGATCGGGAATAAAGACAATACAAGGTACATCGCAGTCGTCAGAAAGCCAGAAACGGCTGCTCCTTTCAACCACCACGCTGGTTTCACTATCTTCCTCTGCCGCCCCGCAAGCGGCAGGGCAAACATGGCGAGATAAGCGAGTGCATAGAAAATTCCAGACGTGTTCTGCAGCAATTGAAACGCCTCCTGTCGCCCTGCACCTGCGACGCCCGCCATGGCCAAGGCTGAGGCGACAATTCCTACGAACAAGATCGAGTTGGTAGGCGTCTTTCTCTGAGGATGTATTCGGCCAAACCACTCCGGAAGCAGATTGTCCCAACCAGCCACCAGCGGCAGACGGGTACTGATCGCAAATGTCAGAAGTTGCTGTGCGATAAAGGAGAAGAGCAGCGCGGCGATCACCAGTGGAATCAGCACGGCCCCGGGATCCCCGGAGCGGGTCCCCATGGTCAGCGCTTGTGAAATGGGACTGACCAAGTCCACCTTATCCTTGGGAACGAGGGCCACGATCGAACTGGTGCCAAGTACAAACATCGCGGCAATGATGGGTGTTGCGATGATGACGGAGCGTCCGATAGCTTTGGCTGCGTTGCGACACTCGCCCGCGAGGATGGCCATGGAATCAAAGCCGCTCATGGCGCCAAAGCTCATCTTACCGAGCAGGTTCAAGCTCAGTAACGAAATCGCAGGCGTGGCGAGCGTGAATGGCGGATATTGCGTCGGGCGGCCTATGAGGTGATTGCGAAACGGCAGCGCGATCAAGGCGAGGAATACGATCATCATAATTGCCCCGCCCAAATCCTGAATCCACTTGCCCAGTTTCAGTCCGATAGACGTGACCGCAATCAAGCTCCCCATCAACGACAAAGTGATGCTGCCGATCACCCATTTGCTTTCGGCCATCCACGCTGCTTGCGGCCCCAGCATATAGGCAAACATGGTGGTCGTCATGATCCCCGCGAATGAAAGAATAGCCACGCAATTCAGCCACAAGTTCCATGCCACCAGGAATCCGGCAAACTGGTTGAAGCCCAACCTAGTCCATTCGTAAAGGCCGCCTTCGAGTGTGTGCACGCCGTTCAAGTAAATCACCACGGCGGCTGAGGGCAGGTAGAACAGAACGATTCCCAGCAGCCAGAAGGCAACGTGGGAGGGACCCAGTCCGGCTGCTGTGCCGATCCAGTACAGACCGACGACGTTCAGAATCTGGCTCATCACCAGGTTGCGTAGGCCCAGCTCTTTACGAAGCTCGTGCTGCGTTTGTTGAGTATCTGGCTCGGGCATCAAGCTGAGGTCTCTCCGGCCGGGAAGAGGTACTCAGCTCAATGTATCACATTACAATGTGACGTATGTCACGGTGTAATGTGGGTGGTGGTTGTCTCAGCACCCCTGCCCAGGATTCGTCTTACCGCTGTCTTGATCAGGACCCGACACGCGGGTCTTCGGATTAGGCACAGCTCAAGTTGGCACCCCGAGTTTAGGAAAGACGAACCGGGTTAGCGCCAGGTAAAGGACCAGAAAACCTCCAACTACAAGTAACTGATTCATGAATGACTTTCCTCTGCTTGCTTCCAGAAGAAATGCATTTCTTCTGGATTCGTTACAAGGAGTAAAACGCTATTTGCCGGAATTAGCTACGCATTTCCGTGCCGAAGAGTCTGTTCAATTCCCAAAACCGGGGTCAGTCTTCAACACATCCACCGAAGCTGAGGCGCGAGCTGACGCTGCGCGCCTCAGCCCAAGCCTCTAGCCTTGCGTGGAATGCAAGACGCGGAAGGTGCTTCCGGAGTTGGACCAGATCAGCACCATGGCGTCGCTATCCTTAGGAACGCTGGAAAGCGCTTTCTGCACGTCGGCGGCGGAATGCACCGGTTGGCGATTGACTTCCAGAATCACGTCGCCGCGCTGCAGACCGGCGTTGTCTGCCGGACTTCCGGGCGTGACTCGTTCGATCACGGCGCCCTGAACAGCGTCGTCGGCTTGCAGTTGCTGGCGGAGATCCGGAGTCAGATCCGAAAGCCCAAGGCCCCAGCGCGGTTTTGCATGGCTGGCGTCAGAGCGTTCGCTTCCGTGCTCACCTTTTCCCATTGCTTCCAGTGTGACCGGCATGTCAACGGACTTGCCGTCGCGCAGAGCTTTGAGGTGGAGGGTAGTTCCCGGTTGCTTCTGCCCCACTTCGACCTGCAACTCACCGGCGTCGGTGATGGTCTTTCCATTGAGTTCGGTAATGACGTCTCCGACTTTCAGACCGGCTTTCGCTCCTGGGGAGTTCGGTTCGACCTGGGTAACAACCGCTCCTGAAGCTTTGTCCACATGGAAGAACTTGGCTTCTTCTGGGGTAACGTCGCTGATGCCGATACCGATATAGCCGTGACTCACTTTCCCGTACTTAATGAGACTGTCGACGGTGGGAGTAACAATCTGGGCGGGAATAGCAAATCCCATGCCGGAAAAACCGCCGGTCTCAGAGACCAGGAAGGTGTTGATGCCGATGACTTGGCCGCGGACATTCACCAATGGTCCGCCTGAGTTGCCTGGGTTGATAGCTGCGTCGGTCTGGATGAACTCTCCAGGCGCGCGGCGATTCTGGGCGAAGGGATTGGGCCGGTTCAATGCACTGATGATCCCTCGCGTCACCGTGAAGCGGAATCCGAGCGGATTGCCGAATGCGAGTACGGTTTGTCCGGGATGCAAACTCGTTGAATCTCCCAGAGGGACATTGGGCAGGTTGCTGCCGTCGACCTTGATGACGGCGAGATCCGTAAGCGGGTCGGCGCCAATCAGTTTCGCGCGGAGAATTCGCCGGTCGGTCAAAGTCACGCGAATATCCGTCGCACCGTCGATGACGTGATTGTTGGTCACGATGTAGCCGTCGGGCGAAATGATTACACCGCTGCCCAAACCATGCTGAAACTGGGGTTGCTGCGGCTGCATCGGATGCATCGGTAGGTTGAATCCGAACTGCTTACCAAAAAACTGCTGCAGTCCATTGCCGTCGTTGCCGCTGTCGCTGTCTCCTTGCTCCTGCAGGCTAAGTTGGTTGGCAGAACTCTTGGAGGTGACAGTGACGTTGACAACGGCAGGCGTGACGCGTGCGGCCAAGGTCTCCATGGCATGATCCAGCGAAAGCAGCGCGCTGACGCTGTTATCGTCGAGAGGCGGCGCAGCCGTAGCGGGCACTGCTCCGTTTGAGGTGGCCGCCGCTCGCAATGGCTTGGCAAATTCGTAGGCTCCCAGGGACAGGATCATCGCAACCGCCGCAACTCCGGCGAGGAAGCGGCGGTTGAGTGCCGCCCGGAAATATTGAGTGAAGTTCTTCATGGTGCACTTCTCCCTTCGCAGTAACTAGTTAATTAGTTTTTGAGCGCAAAAAAATGTGCTCAAATGGTCAGACTGATAACTGATTCCATTTGTCTCTCAGCCGAGGTCCCTCTTCTTACTTTCCAAATCGTCAATGTCCGAACCCAACCCGAGTTGTCATAGCTCACTGTTTGCACGATGACGAATGTCTCGGCCTGGCCAGAGGTTTTGTCCGACGCCGCTCTGGCGCGCATGGCCACGGATTTGCCCGGCATTCTTTCTTCTGGTCGAGGCGGAACGGTTCGCGCGCCCGTATTCAATGCAACCGGAATCGCTCTGAGCTTTTTCACGGTAGCAGGCGTATGCACAACCGTTGCCGTCATCGCGGGGGGCACGTTGCCGATTGGCGATACCAAATGTGTTTCTTCTTTTGCGGTCTGAACCGGTTGCGTCTGTTTGCGAGGATGATTCTCAATGGACACGAGTTGCGGCACGTACGGAGCGGTGCCAATTACGAGCGCCAGCAGACCCGCGCTGAGGCGCAATGCCGGCTTCCAGAATCCAGTAGAAACGGGCCGTTTCGCGTCAAGAACCTGGGCCACGCGCAAGGATAAGTGGTGCATCCGGTTCAGCAGTGCCTGCGCCAGTGCTATGCTGCGGGCGTTCTGCAATTTCTCGGCAAATGAGATCAGGAATTGCGCGTAAGCCCGGGGGCTCGCCGCCTGCGCCAGAACAACATCGTCGCAGGCCATCTCCCGCTCGAGCGTGAGGCGATTGTCAATCCACCAGACTGCCGGGTGGAAGAAGAACAGAGCTTTGGCCGTCTTCTGGAAGAGGTTCGTCCAGGGATCCCTGCGGCGAAGATGCGCGAGTTCATGGGGCAAGATTACCCTGATCTCCTCAGTCGAAAGCCGTGGCAAAAGCCAACTCGGAAAGATGATCGCAGGCCGCAAGAATCCGATGGCGGATGGAACGGTGACATCGTTTGACGTGAACAGTTGTACCCGATGGTGCTTGCTGAATTCTTGAAATATTTCTGCAACTTCGGGCGCTAAATCGGCAAATCGCACCTCTGCACAATCACTTCGGAGCTGATGCAAACGCCACACGCCCATGCACAGCCTGAGAAGCAAAAGACTCGCAACCAGAGCCCAGGCGGCAAACAAGCAGACAGCCCAGGAACTTGAAAGAACGACTCCTCCATGCAATTGAGAAGGGCCAGGAACCAGAGAGCGTGCTTCGCGTGAGCTTCTGTAAAACGGCAGCGCAACTATGGCGAGCAGCGCAGCGAACCAGATCGCGAAACGAGCGTTAGCATTCTGCCGAGTCAGGCGAAGCAGACACCATGCTGCGCCTCCGACAATCACGCCCTCCGCGGCGCTGTTCAGCATCCGTTCGGTAAGTATCTGCGCCAGCGTTTGCAGTTCCGGTCCGGTCATTTGCTCTGGCTCCGTTCCAGCATCTTGCGCAAGCGGGTGAGTTCCTTAGGGTCGAGTGCTTCATCTTGCAAAATGTTCAGAACCAACGCCTCGTGGGAGTTAAGGAAGAAGCGACCTATGAGGTGCCGGATCTCGGAGCGGGAAGCCTCCTCTCGTCCTACCAGTGGGGCGTAGACGTGGGCGCGACCATCCTTTGCATGTTCCAGATATCCTTTCTTTTCGAGGATACGGATCGTGGTCAGGACGGAGTTATAGGCCAGGGCAGAGGACAGCCACTCAACTACCTGCTGAACTGTGCCGGAACCCTCACGCCAGAGCACCTCCATGATTCGAAGCTCGGCCTCGGTCAATGTAACGGATTGCTTTGGCGGCATCCCCGCTCTCCTTTTCAGTATTTAGACGCGCGAAGTCAAAAATCGTACTTATCTTAACTAATTATTTAGTTTTTTAATCCCAATTGGTATTCGGTAAACGGAAAACGTTCTCAGGACAACTTGATCCGATTTAGGCGGCATCAGGTCAACACGAAGTTGCCCTGCAAGGAAGGGCTTGATCGGAAGCGCTTTATCACCTGCGTCTGAGTTCGCGGGGAGACAAGCAATTCACGGCATTCTTTTCGATGGGGCAAGCCTTCCAGGTGAGGCGTTATGTTCCACCAGATTCTGGCACCCACAGGAAGCATGTGGTCAACCATTTTGTTGGCTCTCGTACCGCTTGCCGCTCTGCTGTTCATGCTCGCGGTGCTTCGTCTCACGGCATGGCTGGCCACAATTATCGGAGGCGTGGTCACCATTGCCGTTGGGGTGCTGGCCTGGCATGCACCGCTGTCGGCAGTGCTGCGCTCGTATCTGTACGGAGGTCTGCAAGGAGCCTGGGTTATTGACTGGATCACATTCTGGGGCCTGGTCATCTTCAATACGCTGGTGCTCACCGGCGATTTCGATCAATTCAAGAACTGGATGATCAATCAAGCCACGGCTGACGTGCGTATTCAGACGATCATGCTTGCCTGGGCGTTCGGCGCGTTGCTCGAAGGACTTGTTGGCTTCGGATATCCGTGGGCCGTAGTGGTTCCAATCCTTGTTGGGCTGGGGATCGCTGATCTGGAGGCAATACGCGTCGCGGCGCTCGCCAATAACGCGCCCGTCTCATATGGCGCACTCGGGGCACCGATTCTTGCGCTGGCAGCGGTTACCGGCATGCCCTTGCTTGCGTTGTCTGCGTCGGTTGGAGATATCGTTGCCGTGCTGGCTTTGCTGCCGCCGTTCGTGTTGATCTATCTCGTCAGCGGGTGGGATGGATTGGTGGAGGCATGGCCCCTGGCGATTATTGGTTCGCTGTCCTACATCCTGGGACAATGGCCGGCGGCGCACTATCTTGGTCCTTATCTGCCGGATCTCAGTGGAGCATTGGTCTCATTCTGGACACTGTTCTTCTTTGTCAAAGTCTGGCGGCCAAAAAACATTCGTATGTTTGGGGGGCGGATTATCTCTGACGAAGAAGCACTGGCTGCCGATCCCCCGCAGGAGTTAGTCGAGGCGTTCCGGGCGTGGCTCCCCTACCTGATTCTTATTGTTGTAGTCGTGTTGTGGACTGGCCCATGGTCGCATCTTCCTGCGATCAGTTTGTACAAATTGCAGATAGCGGCAGTTTCATCGGTCACGAGTAAACCGATTGTTTCGCTCTTTAGCTTTAACCCCCTAAGCGGGGGAACGTCGATCCTGGTTTCCTGGATTCTGATCGCGCTGCTGCTGCGTCCGAGTCCGCAAGTATTGGGACAGGTGTTTAAGCGCACTTTCAAGCAAATGTGGGGCGCGCTGTTGGTGGCGTTCTTCATATTTGGCGTGGCATACGTGTTTGTCTTCACCGGTATGGCGAATTCGCTGGCGTATGGTTTCTCGAAAATTGGCTGGGGCTACGTGATTATGGCTCCGGTGCTGGGATGGATCGGGGTGGCGCTCTCGGGGAGCAACACGTCCACCAACGCGATGTTTGGCCCCATCCAGGCAGTCACGGGCCGACTGCTCCACTTGCCTCTGTTGCTGACCGTGTCGCTCAACTCTGTTGGGGCTGAAATTGGAAAACCGATTGCGCCCCAAACTGCGAGCGTCGGAGTTTCCACCAGCAAATTCGTGCGCAGTGAAGGACAGGTGATCCGTCACAACATGGCGTGGACGTTGGTTTTCCTGGCCTATCTTGTGCTGATAGGCTTGGTGTTCTACTTTGTATTTCCTAAGGCAATGGAACTCTAAAGCTCGCGACTCTGTCGGCGTTGTATTCAGACGCCCTTGCGTGCGGCTACTCAATCAAGGTCAATATTGCTCAGACAGAGTAGCCCGGGAATTGGTATATGTATTGGAGCGCAGGGAGAAGTGAGAAGTGTTATGGGCGACAATTATGCAAATCTGACGATCATTGCGACGAATGCAGCACCTAGCCGCGAGGAAGACTATCCACGCACGTGGATGATCAACTCGGGCGAGCGGGCTACTACGGTACATGTGGCGCACGATCATGCAGCACGTCCGTATGTCGAAGACAAGAGTGCCGCGTAGCAGCTTTACGGTGTGGCGATGCTGGTCAGACTGCAGCGCCATGGTCGGGTTGAGGTCGCGTGCCGGGCTTCCTTGCGAGTGACCGCTAGCACATTGAGTTGCCACTCCATCACTGACCTGAAGCCGAGATCGCGGTAGAATATCGTTATTCCAACATCTGGCAATCTTGCCACAATCGGAATGGAGGTCGAGGGAGCATTTCGAAAAGCTCTCTCCCGTATGAGTCATCCAGTCAGAACTCTATTAAACGAAATATTTGTACTGCCACCTAAGCGGGCTCTCTTAAGAACGTATGAGGTATGTATCCGCACAACGAGATTCATTGCTGCTGTCGCAATTCATCTTCGGAGACATCTGAGGCAATTGCATCCAGCTTTGCAGTAAAGAGCTCCCGTGCAGAGGGATTCCAGTAACGGGGGCACGCCGGATACAGCAAGAACCCTGACAATCTTCTGCGGAGGACCTGTTTCGCACCAAACAGTGGGGCGGAGCTAGACGTCCTTCAGTTGCTCCTCGTCCATGCCGAAATAATGCCCGAACTCGTGAATAAGGGTGAGCCGGATTTGCTCGCGGATCTCCGCCTCACTGGAGCACACCGCTTCGATATTCTTCTGGTAGAGCACGACATAGTCCGGCCCTGTCGGGAGGCTGAACACGCTTTTCTGCGTCATCGGGACACCGTGGAACAGTCCGAGAAGAAGTTTCTTCGGACGACGGGACGGCTTGAGCGACTGGCGGGGCGGGTAATCTTCCACAAGCACCGCGACATTGAGAATGCGCTCACGAAATTCTTCCGGGAGCGAGTCGAGCGCGTCCTGCATGACTTTTGTGAATTGCTCTCGCTCCATGTTCCCCCTCTCAATCGAACTCAGTCGAAGTGATGTAGAGGTGCACCCTCAAAGATGGGGCGCCTGCAGTTCGCGTCAGTTTGGTGGGATTGGGTCGGTGTCTTATGTGGAGCTTCAGCATGTGGCCTGCCTCAGCGGGTTGACTGATTCTAAAAAGGTTCGGTTGGGGTGGGTAGTGGGACTCGAACCCACACCATCCGGTGCCACAGACCGGCGTTCCACCATTGAACTATACCCACCATGGAACCGAGTTCGATTATAGCAGACCTAATTACGCCGATTTGGAGGCGGCTTGTGGAATAAATGCACCTCGGGCGTCCATCGTTCGGCTTCGCATGAGCGGAGGGCGAGGTATTTGTTCTTTACTATTACCTAGCAGCCTAATTAGGCGTGCATGCGCCCAATCCCTAAGTACTCGAAGCCCATACTGCGAAGCCGTTCGCAGTCGAGCATATTTTTTGTGTCGACGATCAGCGGACGGCGCAATAACGACTTCATGCGCGCGAAGTCCAGACTGCGAAATTCGGGCCATCCTGTTGCGAGGATCAGCGCGTCCACGCCCTCGGCGGCCAGGTATGCCGAATCACAGAAGGATACCGTCTGGGCTAGTTCGCGCTGTGCGTGGATCATTGCGAACGGGTCATAGGCGCGCACGGTCGCGCCGTTCTCCAGGAGTTGCCGGGCCAGCGCAATCGAGGCCGATCCCGACACGGAACTGGTGTGCGGCTTCAAGGCCAAACCCAGCAGTCCGACGCTCTTATCGCGAAGCGTGGGCATCACCTCGGCGATCTTGCGCATGGTGCGCTCGGCATGTTGCTGGCTGACGCTCTGTGCCGCGGCGAGCACTTGCAAGGGGACTCCCTTGCGCTTTGCCAACGCGGTCAGGCTTGAGATGTCGCTTTCCACAAAACTCCCCCCCATGCCGACCCCAGCCTGGAGACAGCGCGGAGCAATTCTTTTATCCAATCCCAGCGCCAGTGAGAGATCAAGTGCGTCGGCGTTCACATGTTCGCAAAGCGCAGCCATCTCGTTGATGAAAGAAATCTTGGTTGCGATGAAAGCCGTAGCAGCCTCTCGTACCAGCTCCGCAGTCTCGGAGTTAGTGACGATCACGGGAGTTCCGCGCATCACCACTGGGCGGTAAATGATCTTCAGCGTCGCTATTGATTCGGGGCTGCTAGTGCCAAACAGAAGGCGGTCGGGCCAGTTGAAATCCTCGACGGCACAGCCCTCGGTGAGGGAGAGCGGATGCGCAACCACGGGAATGTCATAGCCAAGGCCGCAGAGTTTTCGTGCGATGCGCGTTGTCGTTCCCACTGGGGTTGGGGTGCAGATCATCAATAAGGTTCCTGGCTTGGCGGCCGCAGCCAGGCGAATCGCAACCGTATCAGTTTCGTTGGGATCGTCTTGTGCGAGGAAGATTACCTGCGCCCGCGCGAGCTGCGCCTCGATTTCAATTGAGTAAGTCAGGCGTCCAGCACGCACATTGCGCTTGATGATTTCTTCCAGGTTCTTTTCGTAAAAAGGAATGCGCCCCTTCGCCAGGTCCAAAATCTTTTCCTGAGCGGTGTCGCAGCATACAATTGGCGTTCCAAAATCCGCAAGGCAAGCGGAGAGAACGGTCCCCAAATAACCAGCGCCATAAACGGCAATTTGCATCGTGACCTCACTGCGTCGCTTCCCAAGGGCACGAATCGCGCGATACTCCGATGGAGTCGGGAGGCTCTGCGCAATTTTCCTAGCGGACGCTCAGATCATTTAGCGTTGTAATCGATTTATTTGCAATGTGAAAGACGGTCATGTCCACTCGTGCGGGGTGCGCCAGGAATCCGGAACCAGCCTATTAGTGGGGGGTGGCGGAGAGGTTGATTTCCGCCAGATCGGTCCACGTATGTTCGCTGCCACTTACAAAAGTCAGCCGTTCAACGGAAATGCGGTGCGAACCGGAATAATCCTTCCAACGTGCCTTACTTGTCTTCAGCACTTGCATGGCCTGCTCATTGGTGTCGAGTTTGGCCACCGTGACGTGGGGCATGTAGGGGAGCGGTTCTTTGTATGCAAGAGGGGTGCGGTTGAGCAGTTCGTGCAACTCACGCATCCGGTATCCAGACTGGCTGACGCGGATGAAAACCGTTGGAGTGATCGGCAGAAAGCTTTCCACGTCGCCCAACTCCACCTCGAAGGAGGCGACCGAAGTACAGAACTGACGAAGCATTTCGATGGCTTGCTCTTCCGTTCCTTTCAATGGACGTGGCGGCAACACGGTGAGATGAGTCGGCAGATGAGCGTGAACGGGATGGAGTTCGCGGCGCAACTCCTCCACAAATTCGCCGAGTTCGCTCTTTATGTATGCAACCAGCGCGTATTGTACGGAATCACGGGGATACGACATAGCAAACCTGTTCATTATAAGCGTGGAAAGTCAGAGTGCAAAACCAGCTTCTCGCAATCGGCGATTAGTTTGCAGCCTTGCCGTCGCGGTTCGCCGTTTTGGAGGTCTCGGCGTAGCTCTTTACTTCGTCACCGCGAAAGTACTTAGCTTTGTCCTGGCGCATTTCCGGCATCGCCGAATATGGTTTGCTGTAATCGTTGTTTGCGTTCCAGAACAGGAAGCCGTTGCCGCCCTTACCGCGGGAAACCGCCACTTGGATACGTATGTATTCAGGGGAATAAGTCTTCGTCTTCCAACCGAATGCCTGCAGCCACGGACGAAGCACCACTCCGCTGGAGACCGTAACTTTCTCAAAGCGTGCCATGGACTCACCGATGAAGTGTTCGGGTGCATCTCCCGGCGAAGTGTAGCCGTCCATGCCGAAGAAATGTGATGGGTAGATCATCGGGGACAATACGTCGCAGTACCTTGCCATCTGGGGAATATCCTGCCCCGTATGTGAGAGATCGATGGGCCGCTGCCACGCCATTACCCCGAACACGTCCAAAGAAAATAAAACGCCGGATGGTTTGAGTTCGAGTTGCGCTTGCTTGAGGAAATTCGTAATTGCATCGGCTCGCTTCCAGTCGGGATGTTGGGCTTCAAATAGGAATTTTGCGTCCTTCTGGTCGCCCTCGGCCGGGAACCGCACGTAATCGAACTGAATCTCGTCTACCCCATTCGACGCGGCAAACTTTGCCAGGCCGATGTTGTATTCCCACACCTTTGGGTTTGAAGAATCAGTCCAGACCAACTTTCCGTTTTCTCTCCACGCTCCACCCTTGTGCGACTGGACTGCCAATTCCGGATGCCTGGTCACCAGCGCATCGTCGCGAAACACTGCGATACGTGCGATCGAGTGCAGGCCCTGGGCATGGAGAAAGGCGGTAAACTTTGGCAAATTTCGGATTGGATAGCTCTTTTGCTCCGGTGCCAGCGGCAGTCCGGTCGGCACACTTACGGAACCGTCCGAATCCTTAATGTCGAAGACTACGCTGTTGCCGCCCGCCTCGCGCCACTTGCGGATGATGTCGAGCCCCTTTGCGCTGCCAGCCATTGTGCCAGTCAGATAGATCGCACGAACCTCGAAGTTCTTTGAGATGGGCACCGATTTTTCCGCCCAGTTTTCCCGATAGGAGGGAATCAGGATCTCCGAACCCGGCTTCGGCCATAGACCCTTGATCTCCGGATTGGCAGTGCGTATCGCTCGCTCCAATTCGCTGCCGGTTAGGAACGTAGTGAGCGGCAGGTAATGGTGCACAATGCCCGGCACGCTTTCTCCCTTGGCAACGGTGTGCAGCTTTGTGTCAGGGGCGGGGATGCGCGATTGAGCAGCCGAAGGCGCGGCTTTAACATCATGGCCAGGCGCCGAAGACATTTCACTGCTGTTGGCCGGAATTACGGCCCGAGCACGTAGCGGACGGCGTTGAAGTACTGCAAAAACTGCGAGGAGAACCACAACAGACGTAAGGAGCGAAAGAGAAACCGACTTCCGAGACATGTTTGCCAATCCAGAGCTGAATCTGAGCGGATAGTAGCACCCCTCCTCATGGCGCAATGAAGGTAGAACACCTGAGTTTGATAGATATTCTCCCTATGGATGCGAATGGTTACTCGAGCCCTTCCAAACTGTGGGACCTGGTTTTGCTTCAAGTGCAGCTACCCGCTACTTTTTTCACGCTTCTGCATCTAACCTCAGCATGGGTGTATTGGGTGAGCGTCGGCCAAGTTTTCCAGATGAATCAACTCTAACTTGTTGCTCGTACAACGCGGAACTCCCGTTTCTTCATCTCAGGAAACATCCTTCCACGCAGGAGGGTGTTCCCGAAATTAAAGGTTCGGACTTATGAAAACTGGACTGAATGCGAGCCTTGACCCTTCACGTCGCTCTAACGACGCGCAGGACTTCGATAGTGCTATTCGGCGCAAGATTATTGGGCAGGACGATGCCATCGAGAAAGTCACGGAGATCTACCAGATGTTTCTGGCGGGCCTGAACGCCCCTGGGCGTCCGGTGGGTAACCTGCTTTTTCTGGGTCCAACCGGTTCGGGCAAAACTCGCGTAGTTGAGGCGGTGGCGGAGGCGCTGTTTGGCGATCCGCGCGCAATCGTCAAGATCGATTGTGCCGAGTTCCAGCACTCACATGAAATTGCCAAGCTTATCGGTTCGCCCCCAGGATACCTGGGGCATCGCGAAACCCATCCCCTGCTGACTCAGGATGCGCTGAACCAGTGGCATACGGATCGGATCAAGCTCTCGCTGCTGCTCTTTGACGAGATCGAAAAGGCCAGCGACGCTCTCTGGCAGCTTTTGTTGGGAATTCTGGATAAAGCGACGCTCACGCTTGGCGACAATCGCCGCGTTGATCTCTCACAGTGTCTCATCGTGCTTACGTCTAATCTTGGCGCGGGAGAGATGAATGAACTGCTGAATGGCAATATGGGCTTTGCTCAGCCCAGCGGGGTTATCGATACCAAGATTGACGACAAGATGAACCGCACTGCGCTCGATGCGGCGCGCCGGAAGTTCTCTCCGGAGTTCATGAACCGCATTGATAAAGTTGTGGTCTTCAAGACCCTGCGCAAGGAGCACCTTGAGAAGATTCTCGAAATTGAACTAGGCCTTGTGCAGCAGCGCATTCTGACGGCCACCGGGAATAACCAGTTCGTTTTCAGTTGCACGCCGCGCGTTAAGGCACTGCTATTGCAGGAAGGAACTGACCCGAAATATGGTGCCCGCCACCTCAAACGCGCAATCGAGAAGAATATAGTTTTTCCATTGGCGAACCTGGTTGCAACTGCGCAAGTGAAGCTTGGAGACTTTGTGCGGATCGACCTCAACGAAGCCGGGACCATGACCTTTGTCAAGGAAGCAGAAGGGGCGCTGGTGCCGGTTCTGCTGGAAAAGTATGGCGCTGAGTTCAATACGCAACACGTTGCCAAAGTAGGCCGCCCCGCGCGGCGTGACGTTGCCGCCTCCGGTGGTCCGCTGCTCGATCACAAGTAATTGGCTTGCGGATGATTTACTGAAAGAGGGAATGACAAACGTCATTCCCTCTTTTGCTTGATGCAGTTCTGCTGGTGTGAGCGACGAACTTCAGCGACAACCGAGAAAGATGAATCGATTGCTGGATGAAAAGCCTCGAGCCGCGCTTGAGAGTTGAACGGTGCTGGGGTCCTTCGCTGCGCTCAGGATGACACAATTTATCGATGCCTATCTATGGATGCCTATCTATGTATGGATACCTATCTATGAATGATAATCCCCTATAATTCGGAACCGGTGTAGACGGTGATTCCCAGATGTTCCCGAACTTGTGCCAGCGCGGCGTCGGCGGTTAGACCGTATTTCCTTCGAAGATCGTCGACCTTGCCGTGTTCTATGAACTGGTCGGGCCACCCGATGCGGACGACGGGCGTGCTTAAACCGAGGCGGCTTATCTGCTCCAACACTGCACTGCCAAAGCCTCCAGCCAGAACATGGTCTTCCAAAGTCAGCAGAATTTCGGCAGAGCGCGCATATTGGGCTATCATCGCGCTGTCAAGCGGTTTTGCGAAGCGGGCGTTGATCACCGCTGCAGCCACGCCTTCACGCGCCAGCGCTCCAGCAATTTCCCTCGCCAAGGGCAGCATGGCACCCAGTGAGAAGATGGCGACGCGATCACGGCCGGAGTGTTCCAGCAACTCGGCCTCGCCGATAGGGATGACAACCGGTTGTTGTTTCACCGGAACGCCGGTGCCAACTCCGCGCGGGTAGCGCACTGCAATTGGTCCATTGTGCAGCATGGCCGTGTAAAGCATATCGGCAAGTTCGTCCTCGTCCTTTGGATTCATGTGGACGATGTTGGGAATCCCGCGCAGGTAGCTAATGTCAAACAGACCGTGGTGCGTCGGGCCATCGTCTCCGCTGAGGCCGCCGCGGTCCATGCAGAAGACCACGGGCAGATTCTGCAGGCAAACGTCGTGGACGATCTGATCAAAGCCGCGCTGCAGAAATGTTGAGTAGATGGCGAGATACGGCTTGAATCCCTTGGCCGCCATCCCCGCCGCGAAGAGCACAGCGTGTTCTTCGGCGATTCCTACGTCGTAATACTTGTCGGGATGCACCGTGCGGAAGCGGTCGAGCGCGGTTCCATTGGGCATTGCTGCGGTAATCGCAACCACGCGGTCGTTACTGGAAGCAAGCTTCGATAGCGAGTCAGCGAAGACCTCCGAGTACGTGCGCCGGTTGGTGGGCTTGGTCTCGCCGGTCTCCGGATCGTAGGGTCCCAGCCCATGAAATTTCTTCTGCTTTTCCTCGGCGGGTTCAAAGCCACGACCCTTTTGGGTAATGACGTGCAAAATGACAGGGCGCTCCAAGGTCTTGAGGAACTGAAAGGTGCGGATCAGTGTCGCGATGTCATGCCCATCGACAGGCCCATAATATTTGAGCCCGAACTCCTCAAAGATGATCGAGGGCCACAGCATGTTCTTGGCGGCCCCTTCGGCCTTCCTCGCTACTTGCGCCGCCGACTTTCCGCCGACCTTTTCCACCAGCTTGGCAGCAAGCTCATGCAGACGGTGATACTGCGGGCTAATGACGATCTTGTTGAAGTAGCTGGCGATTGCACCGACGTTTTTGTCGATCGACCACTTATTGTCATTGAGCACGATGATGAGGCGCTTGGTCTGCGAAGCGATATTGTTGAGCGCTTCATGAGTGATACCGCACGTGAAAGCAGCGTCTCCGGCGAGGGCGACTACGTGCTCCTTGCCACCCAGCTTGTCGCGGGCCACCGCCATGCCGAGAGCTGCTGAGAGGGCGGTTCCGGCATGTCCTGCGCCATAGCAGTCGTGTTCGCTCTCGGTGCGCAGCATAAAGCCGTTGAGCCCGCCGGGAGTACGAATTGTGTCGAAACGATCACGGCGCCCGGTAAGCAATTTGTGTACATACGCCTGGTGGCTGACGTCGAAGAGGAAGTGATCCGCTGGCGTATCGAAGACGTAGTGCATGGCAATCGTCAGTTCGACCACACCGAGATTGGGCCCAAGATGTCCGCCGGTGCGCGCGAGCACCGTAATCAATTCTCCACGGATCTCCTCGGCGAGTTGATTCAACTCGGAAAGCGACAGGCGCTTTACGTCCGCGGGCGAATGGATGGCGTCAAGAAAGGGCGTCATACTGATCGACTATGTTACTTCCAAGTGCCCTGCTGTGGGTTGCTTTATTCGTAAAGGGAAACGAAAGGCGGGGAACAGAGCCACGCCTTCCAGACGGACTTTGCCCTAAGTGTGCTTCTTTGGCTTAGATGAAGTGCGGCTTGCCTTGGAGGCTGATTTCATCTTCGGAAATACGCGCTTAAAAATCTTGTCGACATTGCGGAGTTGGCGGTCGAGGTCAAAGGCGCGATCCAGTGTCTTTTTTTCCACTCGAGAAGTTATCTCCGGATCGGCAGAGACGAGTTCCCGGAAATTCTTTTCCTCCCGCCACGCCTGCATAGCGTTGCGCTGCACAATGCGGTAGGCATCTTCGCGGAGGACGCCCGCCTCTACCAGGTCGAGCAAAAGTTGCCCACTGAAGACTAACCCGCCGGTAGAGTGCAGGTTACGCAACATGCGCTCGGGATAGACCAACATCGTGTCCACGAGGTTCGTGGTCCGGGCCAGGAGGTAGTCGAGCAGAATTGTGGAGTCTGGCAGGATCACGCGTTCAACCGACGAGTGCGAAATGTCGCGCTCGTGCCACAGAGCGACGTCTTCGAATGCCGGTTGAACGTTGCCGCGAATTACCCGAGACAGGCCAGAGATCTGTTCGCAGGAGATGGGGTTCCGCTTGTGGGGCATGGCGGAAGAACCCTTCTGCTTTTCGCTGAAGAACTCTTCTGCTTCGCGCACTTCGGTCTTCTGAAGATGGCGGATTTCGGTTGCGATCTTGTCCAATGTGCAAGCGACTACGGCGAGCATTGCAACGTAGAAGGCGTGGCGATCGCGTTGAATTACCTGTGATGAGACCGCAGCCGGAGCAAGCCCGAGGCGTTCGCAGATCAACTCTTCGTATTTTGGATCGAGATGAGCGCCATTGCCAACGGCACCGCTTAGTTTGCCGACTCGCATCTGTTCGGTGGCGAAGTCGAAGCGCTCAAGGTTACGTTGCATTTCGCTGAACCAGTTGGCAATTTTCAGCCCGAAGGTGATGGGTTCGGCGTGGACGCCGTGAGTGCGGCCAATCTGGGGCGTGTGCTGGAACTCCAAGGCGCGGCGCTGCAAGACTACGAGGAATTTTTCGATGTCCGCCCGCAGCAACACCGATGCCTGCTGCACCAGTAAGGCCTGGGCAGTATCCACCACGTCGTTCGAGGTGAGTCCGTAATGCAACCAGCGCGACTCGGGTCCTACCTTCTCCGCCACTGCCGTGGTGAAGGCGATGACGTCGTGTTTCACCTCGGCCTCGACCTGGTAAATTCGCGCGACCTCAAATGCCGCACCCTTTACGCGGATGGCGCGAGCCGCGGATTTGGGAACAATGCCGGCTTCGGCGAGGGTTTCGCTGGCGGCCACTTCGACCTGCAACCATGTGCGGAACTTATTTTCATCGCTCCAAATTTGGCCCATCTCAGGGCGGGTATAACGAGGGATCAAGGCGAGCTCCTTACGCGATTTCCTGGTGAGGGGTGAACTCACATTGTAACAACGCTGGCAGGCAGATTTCGAACTTGCGGTAAGCAAAAAATAAGGCCGGGAGCGTCCCGGCCTCAACAGGAGGTCCTTTTCTCTAATGTTTCTTGCGCCGGCGGAAAAGGTAAACCGGCCTTGCAAACTTTATCGGCTGATAAACGGCGACTCTTTAGCTCTCGGCCAATCCGAGCAATTCACTCATCTCGCGGTAGAGAAATCCTTCACCGGGACGATACGGTTGAACCCATTTGCCATCGATCACAAATTGCGGGATGGCGCGCTTGCCGGTATTGCGAATGACCTCTTCGGCGGCGCCGGGAGTGACCTCGATGTCGATCAACTCATAGGGGATCTTATGTTTGTCAAGGAAGCGCTTGGCTTCGCGGCAGTCGCCGCACCACGGTGCCGAATAGACTAGAAGCTGCATGTTAAGTAGATGATACAGCGCAAAGCGAAGTTTCAAAATAGCTGGCCTTTATTGGTGTTTTCAGCTTTGTCGGTGCATCCTTTCGCTGCTTTTCCAGTAAGTCCCTGCGGGCGAGTACGTGCGCGAACGGGGCGCTTACGGCGCTCTGTCGTGAGCTTGAATGAATGCAACTTCAAATGAGGAGATGGCCTCCTATGTAGGGAAGTCCCTATAGGAGAGTTCATGTATCACCACGTTAAGAAATTGATGTACACGGTCAACGTCGGAGAGCCCGACGTCAAGTTCGGCAACATGTTACTGGAGCAATTCGGCGGAGCGAACGGAGAACTTGCAGCCGCCATGCAATATTCCATTCAGGGATTCAACTGCGAGGACGCCGAACGTAAGGACCTGCTTCTGGACATTGGAACCGAAGAGCTGAGCCACCTGGAAATAGTCGGCGCGCTGATCCGGATGCACCTGAAGCCGATGAAGACGGATCGTGAGGCGGCCGAGGCCGATCCACTCGTCTCCATTGCAGGTGGCGGCGGCGTTGCGCTCTTCAACTCGGTGGGCGATCCCTGGACGGCAGACTACCTGAAAATCACCGGAGATCTGGCCGTGGATTTGCGAAGCAACATTGCGGCCGAGGCCCGGGCCAAAATCGTCTACGAGCGGCTGATCAACTTTACTCAAGATGTGGGCACCAAGGAGGCGCTGCAGTTCCTGATGACTCGTGAAATCACCCACATGCGTGCTTTCACCGCGGCACTCGAGAGCATGGAAAAGCCTGCCTTCTCGATTGGGACGATCGCTCCGACTCCGGGGTTGGTAGACGAATTCTTCAACGACTCAACGGGCACGGATGATGAATTAGGCAATGAAAACGCGGGTGAGATTGTGAAGTACGCCGGATTGCATCTGGTAGAATCCGAGCTCTTCAAAGGAGAAGGGTTGAACGTGAAACCGTACAAACCTGTACCCGGGTCAGAAGAAACCTCACCTATTGACTCACAGCCGGTGGGGCCGCGGCCGGTGAGCAAAGTCACCCGCGAGAAAAAGCGCGCCAGCTAAAGACTTTCGCGGAAGATGTACCCTTCCCCCTCCCCACTCAAGCCGAAAGAAGGCTTGAATGGGCCACCCGATCCATCCCCACTCAAGCCGAAAGAGGGCTTGAATGGGCCACCCGATCCATCCCCACTCAAGCCGAAAGAGGGCTTGAATGGGCCACCCAATCCATCCCCACTCAAGCCGAAAGAGGGCTTGAATGGGCCACCCGATCACTCAGGCCGAAAGAGGGCTTCAAAAGTAAAGCACCGCCGGATGCCGGCGGTGCTTTTTAAACGAAACGCAGCTAGTTCAGCAGCAGCGCGCCATCGGTTTTTTCTTCTCCCACTTCGCGGTAGAAGAGTTGGTTATTGTCGAGATAGACTTCGACGAACGCCGGACGGTTCTTGATAGTGCCTTGGATCAACGCCTCTGATAGCGGGTCCTCCACGTACTTCTGAAGGGCGCGGCGCAAAGGACGAGCTCCGTAGCTGCGATCGGTAATGGTCTTCTCCAGAATCCACTTGCGAGCGTCTTCCGTGACCGTGATGGTGATGGCCCGCTGCGCGAGATTGTGATTCAGTTGAGTCACCATCAACTCCACAATCTGATTCAGATCGTGTTCGCTGAGGGCGTTGAAGATCACAACTTCGTCGACGCGGTTGAGGAACTCGGGATTGAACGTCTTCCTGACTTCACCCTTCACCATCTCTTCAACCTTGTCGCTGATGTTCTCTTCTTTATTAGAAGAGAAGCCGAGACCTTCGCGCTTGATCATGTGACGCGCGCCGATGTTGGAGGTCATGATGAGAATGACATTCTTGAAGTCCACGGTGTTACCGAGTCCATCCGTCAACTGTCCATCCTCAAAAACCTGCAGCAGGATGTTGAACACATCCGGATGCGCCTTCTCGATTTCGTCCAGCAGGACCACCGAGTATGGAGCACGCTTTACGCGCTCGGTCAGTTGGCCGCCTTCCTCGTATCCGACGTAGCCCGGAGGCGAACCGATCAACTTGCTGACCGAATGTTTCTCCATGTACTCCGACATATCGAAGCGAATCAGACTCTTCTCGCTACCGAACATGAACTGCGCAAGAGTTCTGGCCGCCTCAGTTTTGCCGACGCCGGTGGGCCCCAGGAAGAGGAACGAACCGATTGGGCGCGCCGGATTCTTGAGTCCTGCACGCGAGCGGCGTATCGCCCTGGCGAGAGCGCTGATGGCCTTCTCCTGCGAGATCACCCGCTTGTGCAGCTCCTCTTCGATTCGCAACAGCTTCTGAGATTCTTCTTCCTTAATTGCAGAGACCGGAACTCCGGTCCAGCGGGAGACCACTTCTTCAATGTCCTCACGCTGCACAATGCCAGTGGCGCTTTCGTCGAGGTGGAACTTTTCACGCAGGGCGCGCAGGTTTTCACGCTCTTTGCGTTCCTCGTCCGAGTAGAAGCGCGCCTTCTCAAATTCATGGTTCGCGATGGCGTTTTCCATGCGGTGAACGATGAACTTGATGCGCTTCTGTACCTCTGTAATTTCCTCCGGCAGGGCAGACTGGCGCAGTTTGACGCGCGCGCCCGCTTCATCGATTAAGTCGATGGCCTTGTCCGGGAGGAAGCGATCCGGAATGTAACGATTGGAGTGCGAGACCGCGAAGTTGATCGACTCGTCGGTGTAGCTGACGGCATGGAACTTTTCGTACCGGTCTTTGATGCCCATCAAAATTTTGACTGAGTCCACTTCGTTCGGCGGCGGCACCTTCACGGATTGGAAGCGGCGCTCCAGCGAACGGTCCTTTTCGATCGACTTGCGATACTCACCCGGAGTCGTGGCTCCGATGCACTGAATTTCGCCACGCGACAGAGCAGGCTTCAGGATGTTGGCTGCATCGAGCGACCCTTCGGCCGATCCTGCGCCGACTAAGGTGTGCAACTCGTCGATGAAGATGATCGAGTTCTGATTCTCGATCAGTTCTTTCATGATGGTCTTGAGCCGCTCCTCGAACTGGCCGCGATATTTTGTTCCGGCCACGATCAACGAAAGGTCGAGTGCGAGCACCCGCTTGTCGGCAAGGAATGAGGGTACTTCTCCATCGGCTATACGCTGGGCCAATCCCTCGACGATTGCCGTCTTGCCTACGCCCGGCTCGCCGATCAGCACTGGATTGTTCTTGGTGCGGCGGCACAGAATCTGAATGGTGCGGTCCACCTCGCCATCGCGCCCCACGAGCGGATCGAGTTGATTCTCCATTGCAGCTTGGGTAAGGTCGCGCGAAAACTCGGCCAGCAGGGAAGACTCACGGTTGGCGGCGCGCTGTGGTGGTTGCTGCACTTTCTCTTGCGTTGTGCGTTGCAGTTCCTCGCGAATGGCAGCGAGTTTCAGCCCGCGCTCGGCAAGAATTTCCGCAGCAAAGCACTTTTCCTCGCGGAGCAACCCAAGCAGCAGATGCTCAGTGCCAATGTGCTTATGGCTGAGCCGCTCGGCTTCCTCAGAGGCATACGCCAGCACCCGCTTGCACTCATTACTGAGCGGCAAATCGACGCTGGTCGAGACCTTTTCGCGAACTGTCGTATGGGCTTCAATCTGCTTCCGAATAGAATCCACCGACGAATGCTGGCGAAGGAAGCGGTTGGTCAGCGCTTTGTCTTCGCGCAACAGACCGAGCAGCAAGTGCTCCGTTTCTATATACGGAGATCCAAACTGACTGGCTTCATAACGTGCAAAGAAGATCACGCGCCGTGCTTTTTCGGTGTACCGCTCGAACATATTCATCTCCAAAGGCTTCTCCGCCCCGGGCTGCCGGCTCGGGAAACCCTCCCACTGCTTCACATCCTGGACCCGTAGGGAACCCGTGTCCGCGAAAGAATCCGAAATTCGGATTCCGATCAGTCAGCCCGAAGGCTAACCTGAACTGTTGCACCTGTCTTTGAGCCACGATAGAAAGTAGCCACAGTCTCCGAATCGCTTCGGTGCTCATTTGATGATTACGCCCACTATGCCACCAAAACGCGCCTCACGCTAAGAAATATTAACCCTGTGAAGGCGATAAAGATTCGGGCGTGACTTCCGTAACTGTGCCGCTCTTTAACGATAATATGCGACTACATCTGCGTGCGAACGCCAGATTGTGAGTCACTATGATCGACGTCAGGCGAAAATCGGTGTGGAGCCTGGAAATCAGCTCAAAAACGGAATCCGCCGTACGGTTATCGAGGTCACCGGTTGGTTCGTCCGCAAGCAGCATCCTGGGAGACGTTACCAAGGCTCGCGCCAGAGATATCCGCTGCTGCTCGCCCCCTGAAAGCTCACCAGAGCGATGATGCCCGCGATCTGCGAGTCCCACTTCGCCCAGCCACTTGGCGGCTTGCGCCTCTGCCTTGCTGCGACTTTCTCCTCGCAGATACAGCGGCATCGCAACGTTCTCAAGTGCCGTGAACTCGGGCAACAGATAATGAAACTGCCATACGTACCCGATCTGACGGTTGCGGAACTCGGCGGCGTCCTCCTCTGATAGCGCTGTCAAGCGCTTACCTGAGAAATACACCTCACCAGAGCTGGCGCTATCCAGTGCTCCAAGAATGTGCAACAAGGAAGACTTCCCTGACCCACTCTCGCCCACGATTGCCAGCATCTCACCTTCGTAAACCCGAAAAGACAGGTTGTCAAAGAGCACAAGGTCCGATGTTCCAGAGCGATAGACCTTTCGGAGAGCCTCGACTCGGAGGATCTCTTCTGTGTTTATTGGATGCACCCTACGTTCTCCCTGGTGCAAATTCACGCGCCACGGGCTAAGGTTTTTCTCGTGGGACGCTCGGCCCCTGGTTAAGAGGCTGTTCACAGCTTTAATTAGACCACGATGTTGCCACCTTCGCGCCATGATGCTGCTGCTGAATCTGTCCCTAGTCCCGAAATTAAAGCTCCTAGTTCTCACAAAATAAAAACGACTGTGTTGTTCATTCCCGAACCAGCACTGGCATAAACACCTTCAACTCGCCATCGTTTGCCGCTGGTTTTATATGCAGCAATTCAGCGAGCAGAGAATAAATGTGAATGTTCTGAAAGGCAGGGAGTCGGCTTCCGCCCCGGAATGCCGGTCCAATTGCGATGAAAATGGCACGCATTGATTCCAGATCGTTATCGAAACCATGGTTGCCAAGATGCTCGCCGTTCCAGTGACTCATGCGCTCCCTGGTCTCGACCGTCCAGCCCTCTTCTGCAAGGGCCACCACTGGGGCAATACGACGATTGCCTGTAAAGTGCCAGCGCGGGGGAACATCCTTGGCAAGGTATGCGTGCAGATGAGGGATGCGGTTTAGCGTGGCTACCAAGGCGGCCTGATTTCCGTTTCGAGCGCTGAGTTCAAACAGCGGCGATCCCTCGGTAATTTCCACCGTTGCGGGATTGATGTAGTCATCGAGAGCGATGCGCTGCGAGGGCGGCGTCGAAGCCATTCCGTGATCGGAGACGATGATGAGATTCACCTTGCCCCAGAGTCCATGTTGCTTGAGGCCTGAAACCAATTCGCCGATGCTGGTGTCCACCGAATGAACCGCATCGCGCGTCTGCTGTGCTTCCGGACCGAAATGGTGGCCTGCTGAATCGACGCTGCTGAAGTAGATGGAGACAAAGCAGGGCGGCCTGGTTTGACGCAGGTAGGCTAGAGCCTGTGCGACCCGTTTTGTATTGGGTATCGCCTCGTCGTAGGCCGCAACATGAGTTGGGAGGATGCCTCCAATAACCGTCTCTGAGCCGGGCCAGAAGATGGGCGCGGTCTGGCATCCTTGTTTTTCGGCGGTGACCCAAATGGGTTCACCCCACCACCATCGCGACTCGTGTACGGCTTTGCGGTCGGTCATCGAAAAGGTCTGATGTAACTCAGGGTCATACATTCGGTTGCCAATGATCCCACTGTGAACGGGATAAAGCCCGGTGACGATGCTGTAATGGTTAGGGAAAGTTATGGATGGAAACACTGGAATCAAAGCGTCGGCGCGCACGCCTTCGGATGCCAGCGCCCGCAAGTTTGGAGCATCGTAGAGATCGGTGCGGTCCAGGTAGTCATTACGGAAGCCATCGATGGAAACCATGAGCACAGGAGTGCGCTGCGCCTGCGCTACAGCGAATTGCGTGAGCAGGATCAGCGATAGCAGGAATGAGAGATACGGGCGGGAAAAACGGCGAATATGATTCATGTGACCCAATTCTATGCCTGTGAATGCCCCACCTTCGTTGCCGTTTTGCGGCCAAGGTCGGACGTAGGGCTCGTTATTCGTAACGCAGGGCCTCGGCTGGAAGAACGCGGGCAGCCGAGTGCGACGGGTAAACTGTGGCGATGAAACTGATCGCCAACGAAACCGCAGCAACCAGCAATGCATCAATGGCTCGCGGAACAAACGGAACATAATCGATGGCATAGACTTCCGCGGATAGCGTGATCCAGTGATAGCGTCCGGCGAGGATTGCCACCGTGTAACCAATGATCAGTCCAAGAGTGGTTCCAATGATTCCGATCAGCAACCCTTGCCAAATGAAGATTCGTCGCACCTGTTTGCGGCGTGCTCCCATTGAAACCAGCACCGCGATGTCGCGGGTCTTTTCCATCACCATCATGATCAGCGAGATCAGGATATTGAGGGCAGCGACGAAAACGATCAGGCCGATGGTGATAAACGTAACCACCCGCTCCAACCGCAGTGCCCGGAAGAGTGCGCGATTCTGCTCCATCCAGTTCGTGGTCTGGAAGCCTTTTCCGGCTGCTGCCGCGATTTGGTCGCCAATCGCGACGGCGTTGTAAATGTCATCTACCTTGAACTCGATGACGCTGGCGATGTTGCCCAGGCTGAATAGACGTTGCGAATCGCCCAGCGAGCACAAGGCCCACGTTGAGTCGTAATCGTAGAAGCCGGACTGGAAAATTCCCACGACTTTGAATCGCATATAACGCGGCACCATTCCAAAGGGCGTCAACTCACCCTGTGGACTGGTCACGAGAACCACGGACCCTACCCCGGCGCCCAGTGTCTGCGCCAGATCCTTGCCGAGCACGATTGGCGGCATTGCGGCGATCCGGTCGGCTGCTCCCTGCAGGGAAGACGGATCGGAATCCTGCGCGCTGGGTTGGGTCGCAGGTTGGGTGGGCACTGCCAGCTTTTCAGCCCGCTCCTGCGCGTCGGTCAACGGCTGTGCGCTACCCTCACGCACCCCATCGAGCAAGGAGGTAACCCTGCGTTCCTGGGCGGGAACAATTCCTTTCAGTACAGCCCCTCCAGCTCGTGCTCCTCGTGAAATCAGTACCTGCTCGTAGATGGCGGGGGCGGCAGCTTTCACGTCCGGCAGTTTTTCAAGCCGCTGCTTCAACGCAACCCAGTCGTGGATTCCGTCGTTCTCAACCCTCATCAGGTTCACATGCGACGTGGAGCCCAGCAGACGCTCCTGCAGGTCTTGCCGGAACCCGTTGTTGATGGCAAGCGCGATGATGAGCGAAGCAACTCCGGCGGCAACACCGAGGACGGAAATCGCGGTAATCACTCCGATCACCGCCTGGCGGCGCTTGGCTCGAAGGTAGCGGGCGGCAATGAAAAGCTCAAAGCGCATGGAAGGATTATAGAAGCAGAACGCAATTACGCTTCACTTCACACCCGGATCAGCCTTTCAGTGCCGGGAAAATCGCGGGTGTGTGTTCGCAATATTCCTCCCAGGCAAGACCGAAGCGGGCGTGGAGTTCGCGTTCTTCATAGCCGATCATAATCGCTCCCGTGGCGAGCGCAAAGCCGAACAGCGCAAAGCAAGCCAGGGTTCCAGCGCCGATTGTAAAGCCGAGCATGGTGCAGAAATGGCCAAGGTACAGAGGGTGGCGCACCAGGCGATGAACACCGAAGGTGATGAGCGTATCCTGATGGTTCTTTGCTTCCAGTTCATTCTGGCCAATGACGCGCATAAGGGATAGCTCGCGCACCCCTCGGACGTACATGAAGATGGAAACGGTCCAGAGCAGGGGCGCGGCGATCCACGTCCAAGTCTTGTGGTAGAGCAGCGTGTTACACCATGGAAATGAGGCGGCCCATGCGATGCACCACATCACAACCCAGAGCGGCGCCAGAACTTTGAGTTTGTGGCGTGCACTCCTCCAGCGCTCGGCGAACGGATGCACCATCATCCAGTAGGCGGGGATGGTTGCGTAGATGCCGCAGACGATCCAGGCAACAATGCGGAGCGTCTGCATCAGCGACTTCCGGCCCGGACGACTACCTTTGCGGTGCCCACATTATTGGCACGGTCGAAGACGCGGACCACAACGACATGTTCTTCGCGCGCGGCGGTTCGGCGTACGGCGGACTCCTCCACCGGCGAGGGGGCGGCCGAGGGAGACGTAGCCTCAAGCGTTTCCTGCGCAGTGGTGCTGGTGTTTCGCGGTACCGGGATGGTGAAGTCGTAGTTCTCGGTGGGTGAGTCGGATATGCCCCCAACGGGAGCGATGAATTGCCAGTCTCCCGCGTCGATGGAGAACTCAGCGCGTTGGATGATCGAATAGTTGTCACTGGCGCGGAAGGTCACGTGGAGACCGGTCTCATCGATGCGTGCGGTGAGTCCGCTAACGGCAGGTGGAGTGTTATCGACGTCAAAGGCCGCACTTTCGCGTGCCGCCCGCAGAAAGTCTTCCGGAGAATGCGATGGCGCATCGCTGGCGACAACGCGGATCACGTAGCGTCCATCGGGAAGCAATCCGCTTTCAAAGGAGTAGAACTTATCGGCGAGTCCGGACTTCAAAAGCTGCCAGCGGCTCTCGCTTTCGCCGCGATAAAACACGGAGTAGCTAAGCTGATCGTCATTGTCATCGTGAGCGCTCCAACGCACTGCAATCGAGTTGCGGTCGGGCTGTGGCTGCGGGAGGGCGCCAGACTGAGTGCCAGCGACCACGCTTGCTTGCGGGGAATTGGCAACATCAGAAACGAGACGCGGAGCCTGCAGGAACCTTTGGCCAACGAAAACGGCAACATCGTCCACTTCGGGCGCTACGTTTTTGGGCAGGTAATTGAGTGCGACGGATTCAACCTGCGGCCAGGGACGGCCCGAGTGCAGCACAACGCGCCACTGCACAAAGCGCGCAGAAGGAGCCTGCAGGACCGCACCGCGCGCAAGATCAATCTTCTGCCACGGACTCCAGTTCCGGTCTGGATTGTCCACGTTGCCGCTGCGGGCAAAAAGTTCGACGTTGCCAGCGGCTCGAAGTTCGACGTGTCCCCATCGGGAGAAAATCTTCGCGTCAAAGACGTCGCTATTAAAGGTGCCTTCGTGCTCGGCAGCCTCTTCCAGTAGAAAGATTTTGCCAAGATTGCTGGTTGCGGCCCACAATCCGCCATTGGGGCCTGGGGCAAAGCCTATGACCTGGCTTGCACTGGCTTTCAATAGATCGGTGAAGCGCGACTCTCCGGTCGAAAGCGCATAAATTCTGCCCTTGTTACCGGTGCCTGCCAGCAGCCGTCCTGAAGGATCGAATGCCAGCGCGTAAACGAGATCGTCCTTCGATTGCCAGATGCGCCGCGGCGAGCCGTCGGGCGCAATCCTGTAGACCTCCGACCCGGTGGAACCAATTCCAGGCATCGGAAGCTGCGCGAAAGTCGCTCCCGGCTCCGGACGTGCTGGTGCAGGATTCGCCGCTGCTGGCGCAGTCGCATTCGTTCGCTTATCTCCAGCGGCAGCGGCGTAGATGTTGCCCTGCGCATCGAGGGCCAGGGCGGTGATCTCCTTCTTCGGCGCGCTGTAGAGCACGAAAGCCTCACCTGCAGGTGTAATGCGATAGACCAGTCCTGAGCCGTCCGAGCCAGCGATGAGATTGCCTGCTTTATCAAATGCAATCGAGCGGATGTGGGCCTCGTCACTCTTGAAGAAAACGGAACCAGCACCGTTGGGTTCAACACGATAGATCTCACCTCGATCACCGGTTGCAATGTAAAGGCGGCGTTGCGCGTCCAGCGCCAGCGCCCAGATGTATTTCGTGCGCGGCTCAAAGAAAACAGTCGCGGTATAGTCTGGATCAAGCGCCAGTCTGGGCGGCTCGGCCGCAGGTGAATCGGCTGCGACGGCACCGGTTTCAGGACTCTGCTGCGCGGCGGTTGGCTTCTCCCTTTTGCGCGGAGCGCTGGGGCGCGATGGCACCGGCGGCGCATTACGCTTAATGCGGTAAATCTTGCCGTCTGGCGAGGTGGCAGCGTAGATGGTTCCATCAGTCGCTACGGCAATTGCTTGCACCTCAAGTTCCGCCGGTTGCAGCAATGTGGAAAGCTGTCCCTTCGCTGTGATGCGGTAAACGCGAGCCGGAGCGCCAGTAGCCGCGAATAAGTTCCCCTCCGTGTCGCTAGCCACTGCCCAGATATAGGTCGATGGCGTGGTCGCCACGGCGCGAAAAGCAGGCGCAAGTTCGAGGACCCCGTCGCTGCGGATGGCAACACCATGCGAGACGCCCTTTTCGAAATCGTCGAAGGAAGACTGTTCCCAGGTGCGCGTGGTCTGCGCGATGGCGGAGAAGGCGAAGATCAGAACAAAGGCAGCGATCCGATAGATCATGGCAAGCGTGAGAAAGAGGTTAACAGAATTATCGGAGAGACGGGTGGAAGACCGTTTTTATCGCGTGAAATGGGCCGCGCCCGATAAGGAACGGCCCGTTTGCATCGAGAACGATGTGGCGGGGATTCAGTTAGTCTGCGGGACGGTCGGGCTGATTAGCGCCGCTCTCCGTAGCCATCCCTGTAGCCCTCTTCGTAACCGTGCCGAAACTCGCGCCGGTACTCGTCTCTATTTCCGAACTCGTCGCGATAGCCGGCCACATGCTTGTAGGCAGGGCCATAGTGCCATCGGCGGCCGGATTCGCGGTCACGGCGGCCATCCTCGAAGCCATTGCGGAAGCCATTCCGGTATGCGGGAGCACGTCCTTCAAAGCGTCTGTCGTGATCCCAGTCGTGGTCGTGACGGTCGTCGCGGTCTTGCGCCACGGCAGTGGGACTTGGAGAGTGGGGAAGTGCTGTAGCAACTGCGGGCAGCAATGCCATGCAGACAATAGCAGCCAGCATCCAGCGAATTTTCATATAAGCTCCTTGCGCGAACGCGAGAAATCAAATCTCACAATGCAGTTAGATGCGATTGTTTCAGATGATGATTTCCAAACGCAGATCAAGGACGAATTCGAGTCAAAAACGAAGAGGGTGATCCTGAAGTAAAGAACCCCAGCACCGTTCAAAACTCAATTGCCGCTTCAGGTTTTTTCTCCGATAGAGCCCTTCGCGCAAATTGGGCTAACGCACGTTCACCGTTATGACTTGAGCCCCGCTGACAACGTAGTCGATGGGAGCCGAGGATTCGCTGACACTGGATTCGCCAACCAGGACCATATCTTGAGTACCACGCATACCTTCCATCTCATTCATGATGGAGAGCGGTAGAGTGGGCATCACCTTGTCGCCGACCTGGGCTTGCGGGCTGGCTTCCAGCAGGGAGACGTAGAGGCTGGCGTTCGAGTGCTCTTTATTAAGCAACGCGATTGTCGAGGCGAGGTCATAATTGCGCGCAAAGCCAGATGCCGGACGCCGGTTCTTGTCGAGGGTGTCACCGTCGGAGACGAGGATGCGAAGCACTCCGCGCGGTGCCGAGGTTGGGATTCGCACTGGAATTTGGCGGACGATGCGCTCGCCGCGATAGGGACGCAGCACGGTTTCGACCATGATTTCGTCGCCGGGACGGGCCTCCGTGAGGTCCGTGCGCGCGGTCTCAAGACGTGCGATGCGGCGCTCAGGGACAAGGTCAATGTTCAGGGTCACCCCGGTGATGTCCGGGCGAGCGTAGGGATTTGCGAAGATGCGGGTAAAGCGCTCGCCGAGCGATGTGGCGATGGCGGCGGCGGTGGGATTCTGGCCATCGCCTGGAGCGTACATGTTATTGATCTCAAGTTTGGCGAAGCCTGCAATTCCTACCGATCCGGAAACCCGGAAGGTGGTGTCTTCGCCATACTCGTTAATCCCCTGTATGGCGTTGTATACGCTCGACATCATAACTACTGGGGTGAGTCGCGCGTTGTTCATCACTTCGATGTGGTAGCTGCGCGGATGAGCAATGCCGTGGAAGTTGATGGTGACCGGAATCATCTCAGGATCTTCGCCAAACCGTCCCAGAATGCCCGTGTGGCGGTCCTGCACGAAAGAGCCGATAGTCTCGGTGGTGGTGGCAATCTTGAAAGCGTTGGACGTCGAAGGCAGAGTGGCCAATACGGTCGATTTCGTCATCGGCATCTGCACCTGTCCAAAGTTGAGGAACGGATGACCGCAGGCGAGTAGATGATCGGCGTCTATATAGGTAACGGTGCAAGTGGCGGCGATATCCATGTCTCCGCGTACCAGCACGGCACCCACTGAAGAGCCGGGTTCGATAGGTTCTGGCTGCAGAGCAGCACTACTGGAACCAGCGCCCATTACCGGGACGATTCCCGCGGAGGCAAACTGTGGGGCAAAGCGGCGGATGGATTCCTCGCTGAAGCCGTTGAATACGAGCGGTGTGTCAATCTGTTTGAGGTACGTTGCCATAGAAGCCAGGGCCGGACCGGAAGGCTGCGAGCCAGGGCCGCCACTGTGGGCAGGAACGGTTGCATGAGAGTTTGCCGCGTCCTGGTCCGAGGCGGGAGACCTATCGAGTTCGCTGATCTGAAGCATGGAAGCGATTGGCGTGACTCCGCCAATGGGTTCTTTGCTGAATTCGCCGATGCGATAGGCGAGTGCGCCAACCAGCTTGCCATCAATATAAACGGGGCTTCCGCTCATCCCGGCGACCACTCCGGTGTACTCAGCTTTTGCACCCGTAAGCCGTACCAGGATCACATCGCCCTTGGGGCCAGCCATGTTGCGCAGAATTCCGAGCACTTGGACCCCCATTTTCTCTGGCTGGGTCCCCTGGAAAACGGTGTAGGCCTCGCCGGTCATCCCAATCTTGATTTGCGACAGTGGCATAATCGGCACACTGAGGTGCTCCGGTGGTTGCTGCCCATGAACCGATGCAGTGCAGAGCAACGCAACGGCCAGAGTGCAATTCAGAGGGGTCAGAACAAGACGGGTCAGCATACGATTGAGGCTGGAATAGAGAACGCCCGGATGCGAACTGCGCATGCTTTAGTGCTCCTGGAGAGATCACCCGAACAGCACAATACTAGCCTGTATGGACTTATCCCGCCTTACTTCAAAGTTCCGAAAGCTGGCTTCGAAATCTCTGGAGTTTCGCTTTACTGGATGAATGTGCATCTATACTAACCAGGGCATTGCTGGAATCTGCCGGGAAAGTGTACTTATGTTCGAAGGAAAAGGCCCTAATACCAGGGCAGTGCGGCGTTATCCTACCTCGCGATTCGCGATCGTCTTTTGTGTGGTAATTGCACTCGGAGTGTTGCAGGCGCAAACGGCTCCGGCGTCACAGGACTCGACCCAGCAGAACTCCAAGGGCCAAAAGCAACCGGCACCGCCTGAGGCGGGTGGCCCGGAGAACGACAGCGGTTCCTACGCAATCCCAAAAGTCGATCCTGACAAGCAGCAGATGAAACCCGCGCCGCCTCCTGCGCCGAAACCAACAGAGGGAATGCCGAGTTACTCGATCAATGTAGATGTCCCCCTGGTTTCGGTGGACGCACTGGTTCTGAGCAAGGATGGTCACTTTATCCCAGGGCTTCAGAAGGAACACTTCCGGGTGCTGGAAGACAACGTCGTTCAACCCATTCAGACCTTTGGCATCACCAAAGGGGGATATACAGCAGTGCTGCTGGTTGAATTCGCATCCACTCCAGCGTTCCAGGTCAGCCGACGGCAATTCATGTATGACGCCTTGCGTGCGTCCTACGCGTTCACTGACCAGATGCAGAAGAATGACTACGTCTCGGTGATCAGCTACGACATGAAGCCGACTATTCTGGTTGATTTTACGTCTGACAAGCAGACGGTTTATGGCGCGCTCAATATGCTGCGGATTCCGGGTTTCAGCGAAACCAATCTGTTCGACGCGCTCTATGACACACTGGACCGACTGGAGCGGATCGAGGGTCGCAAAGAGATAATTCTGATCAGCAGCGGACTGGATACATTCAGCCGGATTACGTACGACAAACTACTGAAAAAGATCAAAGCGACGACTAACGTTACGATCTATTCCATCAGCACCGGCTTCTTGTGGCGTACGTATATGGAGGCAAGCGGGGCGAACAGCGCAATTCGCAATTTGGATTTTCTGCAGGGCGACAACCAGATGAACACGTTTGCCAAGATGACTGGCGGACGATGGTTCAACCCACGCTTCGAGGCCGAATTGCCGGAAGACTTCCGTGAGATCGCGGCCGCCGTGCGGAACCAGTACACCCTGACCTACCGCCCCACAAACGCCAAGCGTGACGGAAGCTACCGCAAATTGAAAGTGGAATTGGTGCAACCGGGCACGGATAAGCCGCTGATCGTGAAAGATCAGAAGGGCAAAGAGTTGAAGCCACAGGTGATCTACCGCGCCGGCTATACGGCGAAGCACGAAGTGGACTAGGGCTCAGAATTCGTTTGGGTGCCCATCATCGACGCTCTGTTTCGCGCCGATAAGCCGGGAGACGACATCTCCCACTCTGCAAGTTGTTGCCTCTGCAGTTGAAGTCGCTCCCGTCCGTCAGACCGTTCTAGCAGTGGTGAATTGCCGAGTAACAGGTACTTGCAACACGCCCGCCGCGAGTCAATCCAGCAGTCAAGTCTTTAACTTCATTGCGGGCTTCAGTTTCGGCCAACTCCTGCGTTGGGGCATGGCCCCAGGAGACCATCTCGTCAGGATTATTTTCCCAGCAAATCATCCAGTGATAGCGCGTCTTCTTGCGGAAAGCTTGTGCTTGAATCGAAACCACATACCGGCCAGACTCTTGATCCATTGGAATACGCCCTTGTCCACGAGTCGCTCGGCTGCTGCCTTGTAGCGTTCAAGGCAAAAGACTCGTTGATTCGCTTACTGTAATCATAACCCAACCACCGAACATTTTGCTGTGAGGGTGGTCACTGCAGTAGAAAGGATACTTCCCAGCGGCTCTGACCCTGACCGGATGGTCTCGGTTTGACGTGTAAGGAACTCTCGTTTGGGAAGGATTTACATTCCTCAATCAGCGTTGCTCCCATGATCCACTGCTCCCGGTCAAGGCGTCTATCTTGAGGTGCGACACCGTATTGCGAGTACCTCTGGATCGTTGCAGGCATTTGGCTCTTGAACTGCAACTCTCGTGAGAGAAGAAGGAGCTAAGAGCCATGTCGATCCAGCATGAGATCTACAAGCCATTGATCCTCTGCGTAGACGATGACAGGGCGGTTCTCGATCTAACCCGAATGGCCCTGGAATGCAAGGGGTACCGCGTCCTGACGGCAAATGATGGTCGCACTGCACTGGAAGCTTTTGCCTCCTGCCCGGTCGACGCCGTGATTCTGGATTACGAGATGCCGGGAATGAATGGGGCGGAGGTGGCTCGGCAGATGGCACTCATGAAGCCGAACGTTCCCAAGTTGTTGTTCTCCGGAAACGTCAGTATCCCGAATGAAGAAAGCCGGGTTTTTCAGGGCTATTGCACTAAACCATGCGGCCTTTTTGCAATTGCCGCCCAGATCAATGCAATGACCGCGTACGCGCGGACCGCCTAGAGTTTGCCGGCGTGACCAGCAGTGATTAGTCGGCGCATTCCCTCGCCTTGTAGTAACCATTTTATGTAACGAAGGGCCACCCCCCTCGCGTGACCTTACAACTCATAGGACGCGTCCGCTAGTGTAGGAGAGTCTCTCCTTAAGGCACACAAGGCTCATGAAGCCCTTCATCCTTCTTGCGGCTGTATTGCTCTTTTCTTCCGTATCGCTGCTCGCGCAACCAGATCAGTTCGCGCAACACCGCACTCGTCTGGATGAATTGATAACCACAATTCAGAATGAGCTCCAAACTCATGGCGAACGCGTACTTGGGCATGAAGCTTTTCGTTGGAGTACTCGTCTGGAGAGGGCTTCAAATTGTCATGTCGAGCTTTCTGTTCGTACTACCAACAACTTAGGAGAGAACATAGTTCATACGGAGAGCGTCCGATTTTCGCTGGTGATGATCGCTCCATACGGCGTTGGCCTGCAAAAGAACTTGCTGCAGCTTTCCTGTGCAGACCAGGAGAGGTGTATATATTCGACTACGGCCTGCACTAAGACGACTAAGCAAGGAATCGTGGTCGATTGCACCACGGCCAACCAGAAGACGGCAGATTCCTTCGCACTTCAACTCGATGGTGACGCCGCAGCGTCTTCGCGCCTGGGACGTATGTTCCAACAGGCTGTCAATCTCTGTCATGAAACGGAATCTGTGGATTTTTGACCCCTTCCCCCGGTCGCCCAATCAAGCCTTATGTTGGCTTGAATGGGATGCACAAATCTAATTCTTCGATAACAGAATTCCGCGAAGCAGTGTGAGCGGCAATGGGCCTTCGTTCAAAGCGCGGTCGTGAAACTCAGCGTTTGTGAACGAGGCGCCTGCCTGTTTCTGATAGTCTTTGCGAAGTTCCAGCCAGCCACGCAGACCTACATAGTAGGTCACCAACTGTACCGAACTCAGTTTGGCGCGCAGCAGTTTACCTTCCGCCTCCGCCTTGGTCTGAAATGCCTGTTTCGTCATCAACTCCATGGCTTGCTGATCTGTCATCTCCATGGTGTGCAGGCGGACATCGAGGATAGTGTTGGCGAGCAGCCTGAGCCGGATTTTGCGCATGACAAGGCGGAACTTAGGATCGTTATTAAGGAAGCCCTCGTCCATCATGATTTGCGCAATGTACTCAGCCCATCCCTCGATGTAGGCGCCGTTGCCGAGGACAGCCCTCAGCAATCGTCGCGACTCGGGTTGCACGTCATTGGCGTGTTCAAACTGCACATAATGGCCCGGTAGTGCTTCGTGAATGGTGAGCCACTGTAAAGTGTAATTGTTGTATTCGCGAAGTTTGGACTCCGCTTTTTCCGGCGGCGTACTGGCATCGATCGGTGTGACCCAGTACTGCGCTTCGGCAGCAGGCTCAAGTGGCGGAGGCTGGTGGAAGCCTGCAACGGAGTATGTGCCGCGCATGAAGGGCGGGGTCGGAATGACCTTCAGATTGTTGCGTGGGCCGAGATCTACAATCTTCTTTTTCCGGATAAAGTCGATGATGCCAGCCAAGTCGCCCTCAACGTGACTCTGTAAATCCGCAGGCTTCACGTGCTCATCGGAAATGCGCTCAAGAACTTCGCCGATGATAAGGTTCTCGCGCTCCGCGCCTTTTAGATCCGCGTGAGGACTGTGCGTCGGATACATCTGCTTGTGCATCGGCTCGGCCAGGCGCAGCATGTCTGCCCGAACTTCGCCCATCTCCTGCTCCGCCGAAGTGAGTATCTGTTCCGGTGTAACGGGGGTTTCCATCAAGAGGCTGAACTTTTGCGGATATAGGATTTTGCCTAATCGCCAGGTCACAATGCTCTTGCGCGGGCCATATTCGTCGTGCAGCCACTTGGAGAAATCCTGGAGCGCGGCAATGGCCTTCGGCGCAACCGCTTTGTAACGAGTTTCCAGGGGCGACCCGGCTGGAATTGCCGCCTTTACCGTGTTCTCAATAAGGTCGATGTTTCCGGCGTTCTCGTCGATTGCGGTCGAGGTCTTTATCGGGTCGCCGTTGGTGAGCATCTGTTTTGCTTGCTGCATTGCGCGAGGAATCTGGTCGATGCGCGAGAGTACGTGACCCATCCTCACGTCGACCGGTGCGTAACTCTGGGTCATAGGTAAGAAGATCGCGTTGCCTATTAGTTCGACGTAGGTTGTGGGGTCATGTCGATAGCTCTGAATCTTCTCAAGTTCCAGCAGTGAGAAGTTAATTTGATCGAAGACGAGCTGCCAGTCAGCAGCCTGTTCCTTGCTAAGGCTGTTTGGGTTGATGTTGCGGAATCGTTCCCGCCACTGCCGGTAGAACGTGCGTTGCGCTCCTATGCCCTGCGGTCCAAGGTCATCGAGCACTGCATCGAGTTCAATTGTCTTGCCGGATGTGGGATCGACGCGCTTGTGATAGCCGGCCTGTGAAGCATTCATTGGAGACAGGGCCAGCGAGTCATACATAAATTGCTCGGCAAGGCGATCAAAATCAACCTTGGGTGCGACAGGTCTCGACGCACTCGGCTGGGAGATGAGCGGTGCGGCAACTAGAAGGCACAGCATGAAGGCTAACAGGCGCGAATGCATGACGTTCCTCCAAACGGAAGATGATCGAACTTGTTTACTGTATTCAGTTCGCGTGCGGGCGAACATGAACCCGCGTGCAACAGCTTGCAATAATACTAGGTCACTTGGAATTGCGCGAAACTGCTACCCATAGACATTTCAGTAAGTTCCACGCATCGAGAGTTATAGGCTTTCATGAAAATGAACAAGCACGAGATGGAAAGCCGCACGGGGCTGCGCGAAGAGGAAAACACGCGGTATAGTAATTACAACGGTAGGTGGGGTCACAACGAGCTACTTAAATTTTGGATACCAGGAGTTGTGAAGGCAAAATGGCAAAGGAAAAGAAATCAACGGGAAAAGCTGCTCCGAAGAAGTCTGCTGCGAAGAAGAGCCCTGCAGAGAGTGTTGCTGCCGCTCCTCTAAACCCAGTAGCCGAGAAGATCGCGGCCACGGTACCCGTTTCGGAACCTAATCTCACGAAAGCTGTAGTACGCACGTCGAGGCCCTCAACCGCAGACCTCTATGACGAAATTCGTCGCCGCGCTTACGAGTTTTATCGCGAACGCGGTGGGCAGCACGGCTCGCATGAAGCCGACTGGCAACGCGCTGAATCCGAAGTACGGTCAAAATATAAATAATTATCTGTAGGCATTCATGCTTCAGGTGTTGATGGTTGATGACGATCCCAGTCAGCTACGCATGAGACAAACAATACTGCGTAGCGCCGGGATGGACGTGCACGTGGCGACCAGCGTGGAAAGCGCGCTCGCACTGCTGCGTGCCATGGGAAACAAGATCGGAGTGGTCATTACAGACCACTTTTTGCCCGGACGCACGGGCGCTGACCTAGTCCGCGAGTTGCGTCTCACTGCGCCCTCCATGCCGGTTGTGGTGCTCAGCGGCATGCCCGGTATCGAGGCAGAATACGAAGGACTGAACGTGTTCGTCCGAATGAAACCTCTGGCTGCAGAAGAATTTATCCGCGACGTGCAGGGCTTCCTGGCTGCATAAAAAAGAGTTCGCCGAGTGGCGAACTCTGAAAGAAAATCAGGAGGTCCTCAATACCGGTCTCATTGAAGAAGGATTCCGGTTGAATGATGACTTGCCAAGCATAACCACAAGTGTCTTAATTCTGATAGGAATTCTTACGTAATCCTTTCTTTTCTTGTTTTTATGTCCCGAATCTGTACTTGCACCTATCTGCTCTCCTCCAGCATCTAAACGTCTGACCAAGGCAGTTCTTGTGCTAGGGGTTCGCGACTCGTAACTAACGGCGCTGGATTCGAAACTGACAATGCCACAAATTGGAAGCTTCACCCTGATGTTCGGGCTCGTGTTGAGCGTCTATGCGTTCCTCGCGGGATTGTTTGCAATTATTCGCAACGATGACCCGTTGGGCGAGACGGCGCGCCGCGCCGGTATCGCGGTGTGGGTCACGGTTACTGCGGCTTCCGCGGTGCTGGTGTATTGCGCGTTCCGTAACGATTTCTCGGTCGCATACATACTGCAGCATTCCAACCGCGCTTTGCCGGGCCCCTATAAATTTGCTGCGCTGTGGTCCGGACAAGAAGGTTCGCTACTGTTCTGGTGCTGGCTGTTGGCCACTTACGGGCTTGTGCTGCGACTTCGGCATAAGGTCGATACGCGGCTGGTGGCACATGCATCGGTGGTGATCAGCGCGGTGCAGATATTCTTCCTCGTCCTGGTGAATTTCGCCGCGCATCCTTTCGCGATGACTGTCGGTACGATTCCCGCCGATGGCAATGGGCTGAACCCGCTGCTGCAGTATCCGGAGATGGTGATCCATCCTCCGATGCTGTACCTGGGATACGTCGGCATGACCGTGCCGTTCTGTTTTGCACTGGCTGCGCTAATCATGAAGTATCCGGGCGAAAAGTGGATTCACATCACGCGGCGCTGGACCATGATTGGCTGGCTATTCCTGACTTGCGGAATTTTCCTTGGCTCATTCTGGGCTTACAAGGTTTTGGGCTGGGGTGGATGGTGGGGTTGGGACCCGGTAGAAAATGCTTCGCTGCTGCCGTGGTTGACCGGCACAGCCTTCCTGCACTCGGTGATGATGCAGGAAAAACGCGGCATGATGAAGGTCTGGAATATGTGGCTGATCTTTTCCACCTTCCTGCTCGCCATTTTTGGCACGTTCCTCACCCGCTCCGGAGTGGTCAGCTCAGTGCATGCCTTCGCCGAGTCGGATATAGGTCCGTACTTCGTCTACTTTTTGGCTCTGACTTTTGCAGCCTGCATGTTCTTCTACGTGCGCAACCATTCGCACTTGCAGAGTGAACATAAGCTTGAGTCGCTGGTTTCGCGCGAGTCGAGCTTCCTCTTCAATAATGTGTTGTTGCTAGTAGCGGCCTTTGCTGTGCTGTGGGGGACCTTGTTCCCGGTGCTGAGCGAATGGGTTACCGGACATAAAGTGACGGTCGGCCCCCCGTTCTTCAACAAGGTCAACATTCCAGTTGCGCTCTGCCTGCTGCTGCTCACCGCCGTGGGGCCTCTGCTGGCTTGGCGCAAGACATCCACGGAGAGCCTTCGCCGCAACTTCCTTGTCCCCGCGATCATCGCGGTCGCGGTTGGCGTGGTGCTCGTGGTGTTTGGCATGAAGCCGTGGGTCGAAATCAGCTACTTCTATTCGCTGATGACCATCATGCTCTCCGTGCTCGTCGCGGCCACCATCGGCAGCGAGTTCATACGCGGTGGATTGGTAATCGCGCGCCACAACGAGAGCAACGTTTTCCACGGCATGTGGCTGCTGACGCGTCGCAATACGCGACGCTACGGCGGCTACATCGTGCACGTAGGCGTCATCATTACGATGATCGGTTTTGCTGGAGTCGCCTTCTATCAGAATAACGAGCAGGAGTTGGGTTTCGGCGACAAAATGTCGATCGGCCCCTACACTCTTGTTTGCCGTTCTTATACCCAGGATGACAAACCAAATTACTCCAGCGAGTGGGCTATTCTCGACATTTACAAGGGTGGCAAGCAGATCACAACCATGTATCCCGAGCAGCGCTTCTACAAGGCCAGCCAGCAGTCGGCCACCATGGTAGCGAACCGCTCCACGGTAATGGAAGATCTCTACCTTGTCTACACAGGCAAGAATCCCGAGAACGGGCGACCCATCATCAAGGCGCATCTGAATCCCCTGGTCTGGTGGATCTGGGCGGGAGCTCACTTCATTCTGGTGGGTACCATCATTGCGCTGATACCGAACATGCAAGCCAAGAGCAAGAAGCCTTCTCCGCGCGAGCGGGCGCGTGCGCTGGTGGAGGATGAGGTAGAGCGCCGCGCGCCGGTGGAGGCTGGGAACGACTGATGAGGATTGCGCGCAAGAAACTTCCACGCTGGGCAGCCGTATTGCTCTTCGCCAGCGCCCTGTTGCTGATGGGCGCCGCGGGAGACCCTACCGGCCAGCGTTTTGACCGCCTCGGGCACAACCTGATGTGCTCGTGCGGTTGCAATCAGGTTCTGCTGGAATGCAATCACGTGGGATGCACCACCTCTGACCAGATGCGTCAGGAGCTAAAGCTTTCCATGGCACGGGGCGATTCGGACGATGTGGTTCTCGCGGGCTTTGTAGCTAAGTATGGCCCCACGATACTTTCTGCTCCCACTACGACCGGCTTTAATCGCGTCGCCTGGATCATGCCGATCGTAATTTTCTTCGCTGCGTTGACGACGGTTGTGCTGGTTATCCGGGCATGGAAGAGCCGCAAGCCACCCGACCCTCCTGCCACCGGCGTAGGCACAGGTTCCGGTGAGTTGGATGAATTCCGCCGCCGCGCCCGTGAGGAGACGACAATTTGATCGCGATACTGCAAATGCAAGCCACTCCTCCGGACGCGACGGGCGGCAGTTTCCTGATCTTTGCAACTGCGCTCATTACCATCGCGCTGTTCGTCTACATTTTCAAACCCGCGCGCCCCGAGCATGCGGCGGAAAAGACGCGCCTCGCGTTTCTTTATGAACGCAAGGAGCAGACCTTCGAGAATCTGCGCGATCTGAATTTCGAGTACAAAGCGGGCAAACTCAGCGATGCCGATTTCAGTTCCATGCGTGACTCCATGGAGCAGGAGGCAGCAAACATTCTCGCCGAGATCGAACAAATCGAGCACGAACCGGCAGTCGCAAGGAGATAGCCACCTGATGCGTCGTACCCTTCCCGTTTCAATTCTTCTGCTCTTGCTTCTGTTTGCCGCCGCAGCCTTCGCGGACAGCATCAGCGGCACCGTGACCAACGCCACCACCGGTAAACCGGCCACCGGAGTGACCGTCACCCTGGTTGACCCCATGGGTGGCATGGCCGAAATCGGAAGTGCAAAGGCTGATGGGCAAGGGAAGTTCAAAATAGAGGCTGCCGCTGCGCAGGGCCCACGCTTGCTGAAGGCCGAAAAGGGCGGAGTCAACTACTTCAAAATGATCACGCCTGGATCGACAAATGTCGATCTAAGTGTATATGAGGCTTCCACCTCAGTGGATGGCATCAGCGGCTCTGCGGACGTCGTGAGACTGCAGACGCAAGGCCCCATGCTGCAGGCAATCGAACTATTTGCCGTCAAGAACACCAGCAATCCGCCTCGTTCGCTTGCCTCCTCGGCGACGTTCGAGTTTGTACTGCCCGACGGCGCACAGATCGATGCCGCCGACGCGCAGGGCCCCAACGGTCAGCCCATCGCTGCAACGCCGAATCCGACCAAGGAAAAGAATCACTACGCATTCTCGTATGCGCTGAAACCGGGCGAAACCCGCTTCCAGGTTTCCTATCACCTGCCCTATAACGGCCAGGCGACGTTCTCCCCACGCCTGACCCGTCCTTTCGATCATTACGTGTTGGTGATGCCTACGACCATGACCTTCGCGCCCAAAGACGCAAAGCTTTTCCAGGCGATGACGAACCAGCCCGGCAGCACCGTCGAGGTCAGTGTTCATGCGCAGTCCGGTCAGGATCTCGGCTATACAATTTCCGGCACTGGCACGGTTCAGGATGAGCAGGCCCAGGTTCCGCAGAATGGCGATGGCGGAGCGATGGGCGGTGCAGCCACGGCCGGTGGCGGCAGAGGCCCCGGCGGTGGACTCGGTAAGCCGATCGATGCCCCAGATAGCTTAGCGAAATATCGCTGGTACATTCTTGGGATATTGCTTACCGTGCTGATTGGCGGCGGCATCTGGACCCACGAGCGCACCAGGCAGACAGAAGCGGAGAATGGACCCGTCGAGCGTACATCGCCAGCCCTTGCTCTGCAACCCACGCCGCGTAGGTCGCAAGTGCAGCCTGCCGTATCTCCGGCGAACGCGGCTCAGTCGCCTGCGAACGCGGCAGCTCAGCCGATACCCCCGGGAGGCAATCTGCTGCTAGCCGCTTTGAAAGAAGAGCTCTTCGAATTGGAAATCGAACGGCAGCAGGGAAAGCTCTCGCCGGAGGAGTACACCAAGGCTCGCGCTGCCCTGGAGCAGACGCTTCAACGCGCACTGGCCCGGACACGGAACTAGTTCAAGAGCGCCGAACTACAGAGCGTTGGAACTATACGGAATCACTGGTGCCCCACGTTAGCCGAAGTGAGCTAACGTGGGATCGCAACGACCTCCAACTCAGCAACGGTGTAGTCTTGCCCCCTGGAGTTGTTCCTGCGTTTGCTGCCCCAGTACTCCGCTTCCTGCTCAGAATTTCTATCCAATTCCGACGCGACCTCCGCCAACACGCTACGATGTCTGTGCATCTTCGATTTACGGGGGAACCAGTCAGCCATGAGCCTTTTGCATAAGAGCGCTTCCATCTTCTCGAACCGTCTGCCCAAGGTGCTTGGCCCGGGAACCCACTCAGTAATCGATTACTCGCTTGCCGCGCTCTTTTTTACTGCGGGTGCCCTGTTCTGGAAACGCCACAAGAGCGCCTCGGTCAGCGCTCTTCTATGCGGTAGCGGCGTTCTATTCAATACCCTCTTTACCGAATATCCGGGGGGAGTGGTGGGCCGTGGAATCAGTTTTGAAACTCACGGCAAAATCGACGTAGGCCTTGCTGGGCTTACCGCGTCGGTTCCGGGATTAATGGGCTTTGCCGATGACCCACAGTCGCGCTTCTTCGAAGGCATTGCAGTGGCCGAAACACTGGCTGCGGGGTTCACGGACTACCACGGCGAACCAGTGAGCAAACCGGAGACCGGAGCGCGGGAGCGCATTGCATAAGCCGGATGACTTATCCTGTTTCGGGAGATGAGTGCCGCTGGCCACAGTCGCTCGCCTGAGTTGACTGGCGCGTCCAAACGGGGTGCGGTAGCATCTACATAGATAGCTATGGGAAACAATATCAAGACCGTGCTCCTGTTGTCGGTTATGACCGTCTTTGTTGTCCTCGTCGGACAAACGCTGGGCGGCCGAAACGGTGCCGTGGTGGCGCTGTGCTTCGCTGCGGCGATGAACTTCTTCTCGTATTTCTACAGCGACAAGATCGCGATCTTCTCCAGCGGGGCGCAACCGGTTTCGCGTGAGGAACTGCCGCGCGTCTACCAGATTGTGGAGCGTCTCTGCGCCAAGACCGGCCTGCCAATGCCCAAGATTTTCGTCATTCCGACCGGTTCTCCCAATGCGTTCGCCACTGGGAGAAATCCCCAGCACGCCTCGGTCGCGGTTACCGCCGGCATCCTCGATCTGTTGAACGACGACGAATTGGAAGGCGTATTGGCGCATGAGTTGGGCCACGTACGCAATCGCGACATTCTCATCAGCTCAATTGCCGCAACATTTGCGGGAGCCGTGACGATATTGGCGCGAATGGCCGGATGGGCTGCAATGTTCGGTGGTGGTGGACGCGACCGTGATCGCGATGGCGGCGGCGGTGTGCTTTCCGCCCTGGCCATGATGATCCTTGCTCCGATTGCCGCAATGCTGATTCAAATGGCGGTTTCGCGTTCACGCGAATACCAGGCAGATGCAACTGGAGCCCACTTCACGGGCAATCCCGGTGCGTTGGCCAGCGCGCTGAGAAAGATGGAGACCTACGCGGCCCACGTTCCCATGCAAGCTTCGCCTGCTACAGCGCACATGTACATCATTGCGCCCCTGCTCGGTGGCATCAGCTTTGGCAGTTTGTTTTCCACCCATCCGCCCACGGCGGAGCGCATTGCCCGGCTCACCGGTATGCGTCCTGGTAATTACTGATCACGGTAGCCAATTGAACTGTCTAGTGGCCCATTCAAGCCTCGTTTTCGCTTGAGTGGAACACAATGAACTTCAGTGGGGCACCAATTGATGTTTTATCTTGCGGAGCGCAGCGGATACAATCAACTTAATGTCGCAAGCATCAGGGTCAACCCTTCAACGCGCTGCTGAACTGGAGCAAGCTCTGCGCTCCATTATCCGTGGGAAGAACGACGTTGTGCGTCTTGCGCTGGTCGCTATTCTCGCCCGCGGACACCTGCTCATTGAAGGCGTTCCCGGTGTCGGCAAAACCACGTTGGCGCATGCACTGGCGCGAGCTATTGACTGCGATTTCCGCCGCGTGCAGTTTACCAGTGACATGCTGCCCAGCGACGTGATCGGCATCTCCGTGTACTCCACCTCGGAGGAACGCTTCGAGTTCAAACGTGGCCCTATATTCACCAATATTCTGCTCGCCGATGAGATTAACCGCACCACACCGAAGACGCAATCTGCGCTGTTGGAGGCGATGAACGAACGCCAGGTGACCGTGGACGGCCACCCGCATCCTCTGCCCAATCCGTTTCTAGTGGTTGCCACCCAGAATCCTGTCGAGCACCATGGCACCTATCCGCTGCCCGAGTCGCAACTTGACCGTTTCCTGATTCGTGCTCGCATGGGTTATCCCGAGGCTGGCAGCGAGCGCGAGATTTTGCGGGGCCGTGCTGGAGCGGCACGCCTTGAAGAATTGCGTCCCGTTCTCACGGCTGAGGATGTGATTGCTTTGCAGAATGAGGTGTCCGCGGTGCGCGTAGAGGATTCTCTGATTGACTACTCGCTGGCGATTGTAGAGCGCACCCGGCATCACGAGCAGCTATCGTTGGGCGTCTCGCCCAGAGGGTCGTTGATGCTGTATCACGCTGCACAGGCCATGGCATTTCTCGAAGGCCGAAATTTTTGCACCCCAGACGATTTCAAGAAGCTGACCGTACCGACGTTTGCGCATCGGCTCGTGATCAGCGCCCGTTATACATCCACGCTGAAGCGCGCCGAGCAGTCTGAACAGATTCTTCGCGAAGTTGTGGATAGCGTGCCCGTGCCAGTTTAATTTCGTCACCCTCAAGTTTTCGGAGGCAATTTTGTCGGTTCTGCGCTTCTTCAAGGTGCTCTCGCTCGGTGTGTGGATTGGCTCGATCTTCTTTTTCGCAGCCGTCGTAGCACCGACCGTATTTTCGGTGCTGCCGTCGCGCACCCTTGCCGGGATGGTAGTAAGCCGGTCTCTGTTCAACCTGCATTGGATCGGTCTCATCTGCGGCATGCTGTTTCTACTCTCATCCTTTCTCCTGGCTTGGATCGAGGGTGGTAGCGGGCCGTTTCACCTGCGAGACCTTCTTCTTGTAGCGATGATGGCACTTACACTGTTTGCTCATTTCGGAGTCGAACGCCGCATGAACAAACTGCGCACGGACATGGGCGTGATCGACTTGGTTCCTCAGCAGGATGCGCGGCGAGTTGATTTCAATCGCCTGCACAAATGGTCCACAAGGCTTGAGGGATCGGTCTTTCTTTGCGGTTTGGCGCTGCTTTTTCTAGTTGTGAAAGACCAGGGCCTGCAGCGGGAGAGACGATACTACTAAGCGTGGGCACTTAGGTGAAAGCTAAGGCGTATCTCTCATTGTGATGTCGCTGAGTGACGGCTAATCTCGCAGGACTTTGAGACTGCGAGTACAACTTCTTGCGACAATTCCAAGCGTCGGTTTTATGCGTGTTCCTCGCCGTTCTTCCATCCTTTGCAGCGGACTCGATCGCCGCAATCGACAAAGACAAGGTCAGCATTTTTCTGGATGGTGCACGCCACGCAGGCGATTGCAAACTTGAAGAGTCTCTGCTTCTTACTGAACTCCATCAACTCCACTTTCCCGCTGGTTGGCGAATCGCCATCGTGTGCACCTCGTTGCGTTGGCAGCAGATTCTTCAGCAAAGAGATCTCCACTACAACACCAGGGGATTTACGAATCTTAAGTCGCAGCTCACGGTATTGGACGGAGTTATCTTCCGTGAATTTCCTTCGAACTACCGTCACATCATCGCGCACGAACTCGCGCATATCCAATGCCAATGCCGAGATGAAACGATGGCAGAACGGATCGCACGTGACCTCGAGCACGCTGCAAAACTAACGCAGGACGCAGCTCGCATCGCCGGCAAACAGATCCCGCAAGCAATCCCGGCCAGTGACTTGCCGGAAAAAACGGGGAGCTTGGTAGCTCCCCGGTTCAGCCTTAAGGATCACTAGAAGTTGAGTGTCGCACGCAATTGAATTTGCCGTGCTGACGCATCTGCCCCAAGGAATGACCCATACATACTCGTCGGAGTATTGACTGTATGTTGGATCGTTCCGAACAACGGGTTCGCTAGATCGTTAACCGGTTGATCGAAATTGGGGTGGTTCAAGATGTTAAAGAACTGAACCCCCACACCGACCTTTCCGGACTCCCATCGCGGGAACTGGAAGTTCTTCATCAGCGTCAGATTGGTGTTGATGTAGCTGGGACCGTAAATCTGGTTCCGTCGCTGATTTCCCCATGTTCCAGCCAGCAGGTTCCCCGCCGAGTCGGTTGGTATCGATTGATAGGCCGTGGTCATGATTCCGCAGGGGTTCGAGATGCCGCCGCGGCCAGCAGCCGATGCGCCACAACTGAACGATCCGGGAATGACCTGGTTTGCGAAGGTTTGCGTGTTAACTCCGGGCACAAGATGGAAGTTCTCTGTTGCCAAGACGCTTGTCGAACTGTCGATGACCGTGAAGGGATAACCTGTCCGACTGAAAACGTTTCCGGAGATCGTCCAATCTGCGATTGCCGCCAGCCAGGTATTCTTCATCCTGGGCGTCGTCCAGACATAGTTGAGGCTGGCATAGTGCCGCGTGTCGTAATCGGAATTGCCATAGTTGTACTGCCTCAAATTGAATGGATTCTGTGCGAACTGAATGCTCGTGTTATCAGAAAATGGAGCGCCAAACGAGAACGGCAAGATGCCACCATTCGAGATTTCGTCAAGGGCGTGGCTCCAGGTGTAGTTGAACTGGAACTGCAGAGACTTCATTCTTCGCTGCAGGCTGACACTAACACCGTTGTAGTTGGACAGGGCGCTGGTCTGCACTTCCTGCACTGTGCCGAATCGTGCATCCGGCGCGGTGAGAGGAAGTCCACCAAAGCTATTTGGAGCATTGAACCCGTTCACGCCATTCGCAATCCACGCCTCGTGAATACCGTGATTCCCGACGTAATTGATAGAGAATGTCATGTTTGGTCCAAGGCCCTTTTCGATTTGCAGGTTCCACTCCTGGTATCGCGGCGAATGCAGCGACCCGGCCGGATTGAAGAACCCCGGGGGAACAAAGAACGGGTTGCTCGCAGCAATGCTCGTTGCGGTGCCTCCGCCCGAAAAGCCTCCTGTGAACGCCTGGTTCGCGGCTGCCGCGGTGGCGGGAAGATCGCTGAGTGCGACGGGAGCGCCCGCCGTACTGCCGACCGTAAATCCATTGTTGAAGGGAGGGTTGAACAACATGTCGTCGGCGACAGTGGCTGGGAATTTGTCAATGAACAGACCAAATCCTCCGCGCACTACAAAGTCCGAACCTCGCGGCGTCCACGCGAAGCCGAAGCGTGGCTCCCAGTTCAATGCGTCAAACTTGGTAAGCGCCTGGTGCTGGTTAAACAAAATCGCCTGATTGTAGGGCTGCGTTGCATCGTGCGAAAGCGAGTTGAAGCTGCCTGGCAAGCGGGCAAAACAGTTGATCTGGCAAACCGGGTTCGAATTGTGATCGGCCCGCAGACCAAGCGTGATTTTCAGATTCTTGGAAATTCGCCATGCGTCCTGGGCGTAGAAGCCTAACCCGTAGGTTGCAATCGGGACACTCTGCCTTCCATTTTGTGGAAACTGCTGGACGTAGGCTGCTGAGCCGTTTCCAGCGGCAAAATCAGCCAGAGTTTCATTTGATTGGAACCCGAACAATGCATACTCGAGGAGGTCAAAATCGGTGACATCATCGCGCACAAAGTTGATACCAAATTTCAGGTCATGGTTCCCAAAGTGGCGGGAGTAGTCGTCCTCAAACTGATACTGGGTTACATTCCTGCCATTCTGGAAGAAGTTGTCGTTGCCAACTGGGTAGAAGCTTGCGTTTTCGAAATCCAACGTGAATGGAAAAGCTGCTGCGGCCGCGCTTTCACTGGGTACTGTGAAGATCGCGCGGTAGTACGACGCCGAGAAGATGAATTGGTTCACGGCATTGCTTCCGAAGGTGTGATTCAAGTTCAATTGTCCTTCGTACTGTGGCTGTTTGCTCTCCAGGTTGAAGGCCGGCGTCAGAGGATCCGTGTAGGTGGCCTGGACTCCCTTATCCATGCGGAAATGAATAAACGCACGGTCAGAGTTGCTGATGTTTTGGTCGTAGCGTCCAGAGAGTATCCACTCATGAGTGTGATTGCCTGCCGTGCTGGTGAATAGCAGCGCATCGGGCGAAGTTGCGGACGGAGCCGCCCTGCTCGCGCCGGGAGCGTTGTTATAGAGGCTGAACAGTTGCTTATAGAGTGGGACCTGCGACGCCGGAATGCCGCTGAGAGTAGCGGCCTGGAATGCCGGCGACGGAATCAGGACCGGGGTGCTGGTGGGAAGGGCAACGTAGAGTCCTTCGTTATTGATGAAGAAGAAGCTCTTATCCTTCTTGATTGGTCCGCCGAAGGAGGCCGCCCACTGATTTGCAACCGCATGCGGCTTGGGCGTCTGAGTGTTGTCGTTGATCCAGTTGTTGGCGTTAAGAAAGTCGCCGTTGTAGAAATATTGGGCGTTGCCGTGATATTGGTTTGTGCCCGATTTGCTGACGACGTTCACGTTCGATCCCGCAAGGCCACCGTACTCTACGGAGTACCCGTTGTTCACTACTGTAACTTCCCGGGCGTCATTGGTGCCAAGCATCAGGTTGGTGGCACCGGAGTTGTTGAGGTTAAGGAACGGATCGTTGTCATTCATGCCATTCGACGTGAACAGGTTGGAGGTGCCCGGCAAACCAAAAGTTGAGAAGTTGCCATACCCGCTCTGGGTGTTCATCACTGCACCCGGAGAAGTTTGCGCAATGTAGCTGAGGTCGTTGCCAGGATTTGGTTGATTTTCAATCATCGATTGCGACATGGTCGTGGAGATATTGCCGTTGTCGCTCTGGACTGCGGAGCCTTCCGCGCTCACCTCGACGGTCTGCTCCTGACTCGCAAGATGGAGACTGATGTTGGCAGCGGTCGACTGTCCAACCGCAATGTACACCTGAGCGGTTGCAGGATTGAAGTTTGGGTTCGAAGCAGTGATTAAATACGGGCCGGGCGCTAGCAGAGAGAATTGGTACACACCGGAGCCGTTGGTTTTGGCTGTGCTGGTGCGCCCTGTGTCGGGACTCTTCAGCGTTACCGTAGCCCCTGGCACAACGGCTCCAGTCTGATCCGCTACTACTCCGGACACGCTGCCTGTGGTAGTTGACTGCGCAGCGAGGTTGACCGAAGCAAACAGCAGCGCTACAGCCAAGAACTCGCACAGCAGACATGCATGAATTTGTCGATTGATAATTCGTTGTAACATCTCAAATCCCCCAGGTTCGAAATCGCTAGTTCACGTGCTTAGGATCAGCTTGGTTCAGTCCACCAGCACTGGTTTTCAGTTAAGGGAAACATTGAGAGGACATATCGAAGCAGTGTTGCCCCAGTCGCGGTCTCCCACAAATGTTGACAAGCGCCAACTGAAAGTGGACCAGGAGAATCGGTGAAGCGGCGTAACCAAGTCGTCGCGCAGGTACCCAGCACAAGCCGGATGGAATCCACCGCACGCGGTGGAAAGTGTATCCATCTGTCGATTTGCACGCGGCGAGCCATATCGTTCTGAACGGTTCAGTCCCCAACTGAAGGCGAATTCGCGGGCTAGGAGTTTTGATCGAGAAGTTTGGATTTGGAATTTCGGAAAAAGCGGAACCCTCACTTCTGGAATTGGGATAGCAGCAAGCTCGGATAATTCACGAGTGTGCAGAGATTCAAGCGAGATGTTGCGCTTGTATCTGGGTGGTGCGCACCCGCGGCAGTCCCCTCTCGTTTATCATGGAAGAGAACGCGTTCGTACAAGGCTTGTTGTCGTATGCGGCGGCATGACCGTCGCGAACCGTGAACGGAATCGATTGATATCTATATGAAGACTGGCATTATCGGTTTGCCCCAGGTGGGCAAGACCTCATTATTCAAGATTCTCACCAGAGCGGATATTTCCAACCGAAGCTCTAACCCGCGCGAGGCGCACATTGGAGTTGCCACGGTTCCCGATGACCGGCTGGACCGACTCGCTGCGCAATGCAATCCGCGCAAGCTCATTCATGCCCAGGTGGAATACGCAGACGTGGGCGCCATTGGTCAGGAAGCATTGAAGGAGACCGCCTATCTCGCGGGCTTGCGCGGAGTCGATGCGCTGGTTCACGTACTGCGTGTCTTTGAGGATGATTCGATTCCGCACGTTGGGGGCTCGCTCGATCCAATCCGCGATATTAGCAATGTGGAATTCGATCTGATGGTCAGCGATCTAGGGCAGGTGGAAGCGCGTCTCGAGCGCATGAAAAAGGATCTGCTCAAGAAAAAAACTCCTGAACTCGAAAAAGAGAACGAACTTCTGCAGCGCACGAAAGCCTTCCTTGAAAGCGAACGCCCGCTTCGTGAGATGGAGATGACCAAGGACGAGAAGAAAGTGATTCGCGGCTTCATGTTCCTCTCAGAAAAGCCAATTCTCTATGTCCTGAATATCAGCGAAAGCACCACGCTCGGCGTCGATCTCGACGCAGCGGTGGATAAGTTCGGGCTTGCCGCATACAGCAGCAAACCGAACACCGGCGTCAGCGCTATCTGTGGCAAGGTGGAAGCGGAACTGGCTGACATGAGCGACGAGGAAGCCGCCGAATTTCTAGGCAGCTACGGATTGACCGAAAGTGGCCTCACGCGCCTTATCCGCAAGAGCTACGAACTGCTCGGACTGATGTCGTTCTTCACCGTAGGCGAGGATGAATGCCGCGCCTGGACCATTGAGAAGAACACTCGCGCTCAAGATGCTGCGGGCGCGATCCACACTGACTTGCAGAAGCACTTTATCCGCGCGGAAACCATTCGCTGGGACACCTTGCTCGAACTCGGCTCCGAGGCGGCGGCGCGCGCTGCCGGTAAGTTGCGGCTTGAAGGCAAGGAATACATCGTGCAAGACGGCGATATTCTGCACATCCGGCACAGCGGCTAGGCGATGAATCCGATCGCGCTCAGCATCCTTCTCGGCCTCACCGCCGGTGCCGCAAATATCGTGGGTGGCGCGCTGCTCGTCCGTCGCGAGTGGGATCAACGCTATCTGAAGTACTTCATGGCGCTAGGAGCGGGCTTTATGCTGGCCACCTCCATTACGGAGATGGTACCCGCAAGTGTCAACCTGGAAGGCGGCAATGGAGAACACGCCGGTTTCCTGGTCCTGCTCGGCTACCTCATCATTCACTTCTTTGAACATGTGGTCTCTGGACACTTTCACTTCGGTGAGGAGACTCATCACGACGAATTTCTGGATCATCACAAGAGCACGACAGTCTTGCTCGGCTTGGTAATCCACGCCTTCTTCGACGGCATTGCGATTACTTCCGGCTTCCTGGTTTCCAACTGGCTGGGGTGGATCGTATTCCTTGCGATCTTCCTGCATAAGATTCCCGAGGGCTTCACCGTTTCATCCGTGATGCTGGCGAGTGGACGAAGCTCGATGCGAGCCTTCGCTGCTTCCGTGGTACTGGGCATAGGAACGTTGCTGGGAGTGCTCGCCATGGTAGTGGTGCGCCATGGAGTCGCCATCGGGTTGCCAGTTTCTGCGGGCGTAACCATCTACGTAGCAGCCTCCGATATCGTGCCCGAAGTCAATCGCGAACCCGGTATTCGTATGCCACTTTTGCTGTTCGTAGGAGTCGCCATGCTCTTCCTGCTCGACCATTTGTTTCATGTGCATTTCTAGGCCGCACAGCGGTGATGAAATTTATCTGTGTATGATTGAATGTTTACTTGATCCGGCGGGATCATAAAAGTTTCTACTACTTTGCCAGGAGCTTAAGATATGCGCATTCTTGTGGTTGGTGCCGGCGGTATAGGCGGTTATTTTGGCGGCAGATTGTTGGAGGCAAAGCAAGACGTTACGTTTCTCGTACGGCCCAGACGTGCCGCCGAGTTAGCCAGCTCCGGCCTACAAATTGAGAGTCGCTGCGGCAATGTGACAATCCCAAACCCACCGACGGTACTTGCCGAAGATATTCACAGCCGCTTCGATCTCATCCTGTTGAGTTGCAAAGCTTACGACCTCGAAAGCGCAATCGCTTCATTCGCCCCTGCAGTGGGGCCAGACACAATGATCATGCCTCTGCTGAACGGTATGAGGCATATGGATATTCTTGATCAGCGCTTTGGCCCGGCTCACGTTCTGGGCGGACTCTGCGCGGCCTCCCTTGTGCTTGATGCTGGGCGCGTTTTGCACCTCAACGATGTCCACTTTCTCACTTTCGGCGAGCGCGATGGATCGCGATCCGCACGCGTCGAGGCGATTGCGTCTGCTTTCTCGGGTGCCAAATTCGTATCACGCCTCAGCCAAAAAGTTCTCCTCGAGATGTGGGAGAAGTGGGTATTCATTGCCGCCTGTGCGGGGAGCACATGTTTGATGCGGGCCAGCGTCGGCGACATTGTGGCTGCGGGCGCCGCCGATATCACCTCGGCGCTGCTGGACGAATGCGCCGCGATTGCGGCCAGTGAGGGCTTTGCGCCCCGCGAGAAGTCGGTTGAGGGCGGGCGTACCATGCTCACAGCGCCCAACTCTCTGTTCGCGGCT
>Ga0316232_1000239_pt1 | contig 93079 bp, 89 predicted proteins | sample TBHtaG_FD_206006 | JGI IMG/M metagenome (GOLD analysis project Ga0316232, IMG submission 206006) | Freshwater microbial communities from Trout Bog Lake, Wisconsin, USA - TBH18025_13 | ecosystem: Environmental > Aquatic > Freshwater > Lake > Hypolimnion/Profundal zone | place: USA: Wisconsin...
CGCGCCGCAGGCTTTTGTGCCTCAGCCACCCCATCTAGATGGAACGCCAGCTATGCAGTAGTCTCACTCACGCTGGTACAAAATATCCGGCAGGCCAGGTAATTTGGCGAACCCGGCTGGAATCGAACCAGCGACCGCCAGATTAGAAATCTGATGCTCTATCCAACTGAGCTACGGGTTCATGTCGCGAAAGTCTTACAGGCCCCAGACAGTCGCAAGAACTGTTTGAACTCCGGTTTACACAGGAATTACACAGAAATCCCAATCTGTCATACAGAGTGTGTAAAATAACCTTATAATTTCAATGTGTTACCCGGCATCGAGCACTTGACTTCTAAGCCGGTGGTCGCTGGTTCGAATCCAGCCGGGGTCGCCATTTTTCAGTTGCGCTGGCCGCTGGTTCTTTTCGCCGGGCCGAAGGTCCGCCGGACCTTCGGCTGATCCGGCTCCACCAGCCGGGGGCGCCATTTTTTCCTGATGCCGCGTCTAAACCTGCAACGCACCCTGTGGCGTCTCCCGCATCGGCATGGGCACGCCACTGCGGCGAGCGAAGGCCAGCACATGGTGCATGGTTTCCTTGAGGCCCGTCGTCACCACATCGCATTCGGTGGCTTCGACAGTGTCTAGATAGCGGGACGCATCGCTGCCGATGCCCCAGAAAATCGCCAGCACCGGCACATCGGGCATGCGCTTGCGCAGGCGGCGCACCTGGTAGCGGGCATTTTTATAAGTGCTCGGTTCCAGATAGGAAACACAGGCAAGGCGGACATTATCAACGTTCAGCTCGTTGATCTGGGTGGCAGAGGCTTCGTCCGATGACACCACCCGCGCGCCCACGCCATATTTGCGCAGCATGTCCACCAGCAGCAGCGCGGCAGCTTCGTCCAGGGGGCCGCGTCCCGCAACGCACATCACTGGCGTATCGCGCCAAGCGGCTGGCAGATCGCCCAGCGCCCGGGCGGCACCGGGATCTTCGCGGTCGGAGAGATTTTCGATCAACCCCTTGATCGCGTCGCGGATCAGTATCTGGCGGGTGGGATCGAGCACGCCGCGATTGACATCGGTCTGGGCCAGCATCAGCGCCTTGGCGGCGACCTCGTCATAATAGGCGCTGAGCGAATGTTCGCGCAGGAATTCCTCGGCATCCTGGGTGGCGTCATCGGGATCGTCGGCCAGCATGCGCAGATACAGGCTTTCCTCCATCGAAAGGGCGGGTTGATCGCCCAGCATGACGTCGAGGAATTTGAGGCTCTCGATATGCCGCCCCAGCACCACAAAGCACATGGTCAGCGGGGTGGAGAGCAGCAAGCCGACGGGCCCCCACAACCAGGTCCAGAACACGGCGGCCACAACCACCGCCACGGCGGAAAGACCCATGCTGCGGCCATAGACAAAAGGCTCGACCATCTGACCGATAGTGGCTTCGACGCCGCCGAACAGCGCCATCGTCCAGGCCAGCATGGTCCAGCCGGGATCCACCGCCACCGCCAGAAAGCCGGGAAACAGGAAGGCGATGGGCACGCCGACGTAAGGCACAAAGCGGAACAGCATGCCGATCAGGCCCCACAGGCCGGCATTGGGAATGCCGATCAGCCAAAGGCCGACGCCGATGATGATACCGAAAGACGCGTTGATCGCGGTCTGCAGGAACAGATAGCGCGACAAGCGGTTGGCGGCTTCGTCCAGCGCCACGGCGGTGCGCTGCATGTCACCCGAACCGGCCAGGCGGACAAAACGGTCGCGCAGATCATCCTTCTGCAAAAGAATGAAACCGACAAACACCAGCACCAGTGCCACTAGGCCCAGCGGCTCCAGCAACGGGCCCAGCACATTCTCAGCCAGGGTCCAGGGCGCAACAGTTTCGCGCTGCACCACCACCGGCACCGGCGTATCTTCGGTGATGACGCCGCCGGCCACGGTGGAGGGACGATCTCGGCCGCCATTGATCTGCTCGCCAATGACTTCGATGGTGCGGTTGAGGCGGCTGAAGGTGCCGCCGCTGGCGGTGCCGCGGATGGAAAGGATTTTGTGCGAGATATTGTTCTGGTAGCTGGGCAGGTCGCCCGCCAGCCCGGCGACTTGCGAACCGACAAAGGTGCCGATAGCAGCGATCAGCACCAGCGCCACCACCAGGCTGAGCAGCACCGAAGGCACATGCCTCAGCCGCACATTGCGCAACATGCCCACCAGGGGCGCCAGGGCGAAGGACAGCAGCACCGACAGGGCCAGCGGCATCAAGACCGGGCGTCCGACATAAAGCCCAGCCACGATCACGGCGAAAATCACCGTGGTCATGAACTTGTTGCTCAGGGACGTGTCCTGAACAGGGGGGATTTTGAGGTCGGCCATGAACCCGATGCTTGAAAAGCGACTCTGTTATAGCGCGGAAAGGCCCTCTTCGGGCTCAAATCGCGGCCATTTTCTTTGCCCGCCGCCCAAAAAGCCGCAAGTACCGATCTAGCCCTTGAGCTGGCGGAAGAAGCAGGACGGCGCCCCGGTGTGGCAGGCCGGGCCCATTTGATCCACCTTGAGCAGCAGCACATCGCCGTCGCAGTCCACCAGCGCCTCAACCAGCCGCTGGTGATTGCCGCTGGTTTCGCCTTTTTTCCAGATCTTCTGGCGGGAGCGCGACCAGTAGGTGACCTCGCCACTGGACAAAGTGTGCTCCAGGGTTTCGCGGTTCATCCAGGCGAACATCAGCACCTGGCCGGTGACGTGGCTTTGCGCGATCACCGGCACCAACCCTTTGTCGTCGAATTTGACGGCGGTCAGAAAAGCGGCGTGGCTCAGTTGGTCGGTCATGAATGCTCTTTCAGGCGGGCCAACCCTTTTTCCAGGTCGGCTATCAGGTCATCGGCATCTTCCAGACCGGCATGGATGCGCAGGATCGGACCCTGGGCCGGAAAAGACGATACCGTTCGCTTGATATGGGCGGGAACGATCAGACTTTCAAACCCGCCCCAGGACCAGCCGATGCCGAAATGCGCCAGCCCGTCCACAAAAGCGCTGACGGCAGGCGGCGAAACGGGCTTCAGTTCAAATCCGAACAAACCATTCGCGCCCTTGAAATCACGCTTCCACAAATCATGGCCAGGATCGCCGGGCAGGGCAGGGTAAAGAACGCGCGTTACTTCAGGGCGGGCCAGCAGCCACAGGGCCAGCTTGGTGGCCGTCTCCTGATGCCGCTTCAGCCGCACCGCCAGGGTGCGCAATCCCCGCAGCGCGAGGAAGACGTCATCGCCGCCGCTGAACAAGCCGCTGGTGCCATGAAACTGTTCCAGCCGTTTGGCATGGCTGGCATTGGCGGTGATGGTCCCCATCATCAGGTCGGCATGGCCGCCGATATATTTTGTCACCGCCTGGATGGAGAGATCCACGCCATGCGCCAGGGCCGGAAAGAGCAGTGGCGTCGCCCAGGTATTGTCCATCAGGACACTTGCTCCGGCGGCGTGTGCGATCTCGGCGATGGCGGGGATGTCCTGAATCTCGAACGTGAGCGAGCCGGGGCTTTCGCAGAACACCGCTTTGGTGTTGGGCTTGAGATACGGCGTGATGTCGGCGGTCGGCGGGTAATAGGTGGTCTCGACGCCAAAGCGGCTGAGGACCTTGTCGCAGAAATCCCGCGTCGGTTCATAAACGCTGTCCACCATCAGCAAATGATCACCGGCACCAACAACGGCCAATATTGCGGTAGCGCAGGCATTTAGTCCCGATGGCACCAGCACAGTGCGGGCGCCGCCCTCGAGGGCGCAGATCGCCTCTTCCAGGCTGCGCGATGTCGGCGTGCCGCGGCGGCCATAATGGTAAGGCTGGGTGTGGCTCTCCAGCGCCGCCAGGTTGGGAAACAGAATGGTGGAGGCGCGATACACCGGCGTGTTGACGGCGCCGAAATGCGTATCGCTCATGCGTCCGGCTGAGACGACGGCTGTTTCCGGCTTTTCCTTTTTGGACACTAGTGTCTTTCCTCAAGAAACGGCCTGAGCGGCCTGTCGAACGCCCAGATGATCAGTCCCGCAAAAGCGGCAATGGCGGCAATCATCACAAAGAACAGGGCCTTGTCCATCTTGTCCCACAAGGTGCCCAGCCAGCCCTGCAGAAAGCCGCCACCCAGGAAATTGGGCAGGAAATAAAGCCCCATGATCAGCGAGGCCGCGCGCACCGGCGCGACCTTGGAATAAAGCGACAGGCCGATGGGGTACAAATAGATTTCGCCGAAGGTTAGGATGACAAAATAGGCGGTCAGCCAGGTCCAATCCGACCGGCCGCCACCGTGCCAGGCGGCGAACGCCATCAACAGATTGGCGGCGACCATCAGCCAGCAGCCGGTCGCCATTTTCATGGTGGGACTGGCCTGCCGTGTTCCCTGCCGCCGCCACAGCGCCAGGATCAGGGGCGTTCCGGCAAAGATCACAAAGGGATTGATGGATTGAAACCATGTCCAGTCGATCACAGTGTGCCAGCCCAGCAGGTTTATGGCGCGGTCGGTATTGTTCATCGACCAGAGCGCGACGGTGTTGCCTTGCTGCTCGTTACACGCCCAGTAAAGCGTCAGCGGAATGACCAGCAGCAGCAGCGCGCCCACAGCTTTCCATTCTTCCTTGTCCAGTTTGCGGCGCGGGGCGCGCACGGTCTTGCCGCTGTCGGGGGGCAGATATTTCCAGCCCATGAAATAGAGCGCCAGCGCCAGCAGAATGCCGACACCGGCGGCAGCGAAGCCCCAATGCCAGCCGACATCCTCGCCAAGCGTGCCGCAAATGAAGGGCGCCAGGAACGCTCCCAGATTGACCCCGATATAGAAGATCGCATAGCCGCTGTCGCGCCGCGGGTCGCCCGTTCCGTAAAGCAGGCCCACTTGCGAAGAGGTGTTGGTCTTGAACAGGCCGCCGCCGAAAATCAGCAGCAGCAGAGCGGGAAACAGCAGCGCCTCGGACGCCATCATGAAATGCCCGAACGCCATCAGTACCATGCCGATGACGGCGGTGGCGCGCTGGCCCAGCCAATTATCCGCCATCCACCCGCCCAGAATTGGCGTGGCGTAGATCAGCCCGGTATAGGTGCCATAGATCAGCGAGGAAAAAGGCTGCACCGCCAGAGGGCCGGCCAGCATTTCATAGAAGCTCCGGATCGGCGCATAGAACATCACATGTTCGACATGGCCGGGCAGCAGCAAATATTTGGTGAGATAGCCGACCAGCAGCGCCCGCATGCCGTAATAGGACATGCGCTCCCACATCTCGGTTCCGAACAGAATGCCGAGCCCGCGCGGATGCCCCAGCAGGTCCGCCTTCATGCAGTGCGCGCCCGGCGCAGCAGCCAGCCGTAGAGGGCGATTGTCAGCCCGACCAGAAGCGCGATGGCGATGGGCGTGCCATAGGCGAAATCGGCTGGCACCACTGCCAATGGCGCATCGCGGTTGGCGGCCACGATCAGGCCGGCGTTGAGAACGCCGAACAGGCTTTCCCCCACGATCATGCCCGATGCCACCAGCACGCCCAGTCTTTGCGCATGGGCACTTTTGACATGACGATTGTAGAGCCAGCCGATCACGGTACCAACCACCACCAGCAAGGTCACGGACATGGGCAGATAGATGCCGAAGCCGGCCGCCAGCGGCGGAATCCGCAGCCAGCCGCGCCAGCGGCAGATTTCATCCAGCGCCACAATGCCGACGCCGATCAGCGCGCCCTGTTCGATACGGGCCCAATTGAGCTGGCCGCCGATCACGCCCTGCGCCAAGGCCGAAATCAAATTGGCCTGGGGCGCGGCCAGTGGATGCGCCGTGATGGTGTGCAGATTGGTTGCGCCGGCAAAACCGTAGGCCTGGGCCAACAGATTGAGCACGCCGGGAATGACCAGCGAAGCCGCCACGACACCCACCAGCAGCGCCACCTGTTGCCGCCAGGGCGCGTTGCCGACCAATTGTCCGGTCTTGAGGTCCTGGAGATTGTCGTTGGAGCTGCAGGCGGCCGCGAAGAGGATGGCAGTGATGAACAGCGCCACCGCCACTAGTGCCTTTGCGGGGCTGGTGGAGAAAAACACGATCAGCATGGCGGAGCATCCCGTCACCGCCAGGATGCCGACGCCGGAGATGGGGCTGTTGGAAGAGCCGATCAGGCCCGCCATATAGCCGCAGATCGCCGCCACGATGAAGCCGAACACCAGCATGATCGGGATCGACAGGCCGGCAAGACCCAGCGCCGCCGTGCCCAGCCCGGCATCGGCAGCAAAACGCCACACCAGAACGGCCGACAGCACCACCGCAGCAACCGTCAGGCCCACCATCCAGTTGAAGGAAATATCGCGGTCGGTCTGGTCGCCGTCGCCCAGCGTCAGATTGCGTTCCGCCAGCACTTCTTTCAGGCCATTGAGAATGGGACCGACGGTGCGGATCAGGGACCAGATCGCCGCTACCGACATGGTGCCGGCGCCGATGAACCGCACCTGGGTGCGCCACGTGGTATTGACGAAATCGCCCAGCGCCATGCCGTGATCGGGTGTCATGGCTGTGATGAACGGCACGGCGCCGGCCCAGGAAATCGCGATGCCTAGCGCCATCGCAACGCCCACAGAAATGCCCACCAGATGGCCCGCGCCCAGCAGCGCGAAGGAAAAGGAAATGCTGTAGCCGGATGCGCCCGCGCCCAGGCGAAAGAAGCCGTCGGCTTCATCGATCGCCAGCCGCATGGCGGTGGCGATGGACAATGCCGAAGAGGCCAAAGTGCCGTAGACGATCGCCATCAGGCCTTCGCGTGCTTCCGGGCTGGCTCCCTCCCGCGCTTCGGAGCCGGCGAGCAAAACCTCCGCTCCCGCGACGCCTTCCGGATAGGGCAGGTCGGAATGGGTCACCAACCCGCGGCGCAGCGGAATGGTGAAGAGAACACCCAGCACGCCGCCCGCCACCGACAGCAACAGGCAAGTCCAGAACGGAAAGCCGGTCCACCAGCCCACGATCACCAGGCCCGGAAGAACGAAAATGATCGAGGCCATGGCGCCGGCGGACGAACACACCGTCTGCACGATGTTGTTCTCGCGGATGTTCGAGCCGGGCAAGAGGCCCAGCAGCGCCATGGAGATCACGGCGGCGGGAAGCGATGTGGCGAAGGTGATGCCCAGTTTCAGGCCCAGATAGACATTGGCCGCTGTGAAAAGAAGGGTCAGCGCCACGCCCAAGGCCAGGCCGCGCCAGGTCAGTTCCTTGCCAGGCGCGGAATCGTGTGGAGTCATGCAGGCCTCGGATGTCCCGCCGACTGTGCCCAAGCCAAAGCCGGGTTGCAACCTGACGTGCCGGGCCGTGTCAGCCCGGGCGCGGCGCCGGCGGCTCCTGTCCTTCCAGCAATTCGACGAACCGCTCTTCGCGCGAATAGGGCACAAAGCCCATGCGTTGATACAGCGGCAGGGCGCGGGGGCTGTCGAGGGTGCAGGTGTTGACCAGCAATTTGGATATGGGATGGGCCCAGGCGTTCATGCAGGTGTGATAGAGGAAGAAAAAGCCCAGATGCTTGCCCTGCGCTTCGGCCATCAGGCCGAAATAGGCGATATTGGCGGTGCCATCGGGCTTCAGCTCGATCTCGGCCATGCCGGCGGGATTTCCCTCTGTGTACAGAACATACAGAAGGTTGGTGGGGGCGTGGATGATCTCGATCAGCTTTTCGGGGCTGACCTTGCGCCGGTCCACCCAGAAATAGCGCTCGCCGATCGTGTCATAGAGATAGCGATAGAAATGCGCCGGCGGTTTTTCACAACGCAGAAAGGCGTGGCGGCCGCGCGGGCTGGGCGGCGGCAGGGCGGACGGCTTGGCCGTCATCTCCAGAAACGTCACCGTCATGGGGATGCGGCGCGCCGAGCTCATGGATAGGTGCTCATCCGGTCACGACCTCAGCCTGCGGCCTGCCGCCCCATTCGGTCCAGGAGCCGTCATAGAGCGATGTCTGCGGCGCGCCCAGCTGCGCCAGCGCCAGCATCAGAATTGAGGCGGTGACGCCAGAGCCGCAGGAGGTAATGATGGGCGCGCGCAGATCCACGCCCTTTTCGGCGAATAGTTTTTTAAGTTCATGTTCGCTCTTGAGTGTGCCGTCGGCATTGAGCACGGCGCGGAAATGGACATTGACGGCGCCGGGCATGTGGCCGGAGCGCACGTCGGGGCGCGGTTCTTTTTCCTCGCCGGTAAAGCGGCTGTTGCTGCGGGCGTCGAGAATCTGGCTGTTGCCCAGCGCGGCGCGAACATCATCGAAGTTTTTCACTTGGCCAGCGACCGGCCTGGATGTGAATTGGGCGGGCTTGGGGGCGGTTACGCCTTTTTCGAGGGCGCGGCTTTCGGCCTTCCATTTGGGCAGGCCGCCATCCAGCACAGCGACCTTGTCATGCCCCATGACGCGCAGCATCCACCAGATACGGGCGGCGGAGAACAGGCCAGCGCCGTCATAGACCACCACCATGTCCCCATCGCCGATACCCAGCGCGCCCAGGTCGCGCGCGAAATTCGGCGGCGTGGGCAGCATGTGCGGCAGATCGGTGCTGTGATCGGACAGCGCATCCAGATCGTAAAACATCGCGCCGGGAATATGCCCGGCTTCGAATTCGGCCTTTGCATCGCGTTTGTCGGCGGGCATGTACCAGGAGGCATCGAGAATTTTTACGTCGGCCAGATGCGCGGCAAGCCAATCGGTGGAAATGATCGTATGGGTCATGGTCATGTCTCGAAGGGAACGCGGATCGCCTCACGCGGTTTCGTCAGCCAGTCCGGCGCGGGCAGGCCTTTTGCGGCGAGGAATTGCGGATTGAACAATTTGCTCTGGTAGCGGTTGCCGTAATCGGCCAGCACCGTGACGATGGTGTGACCGGGGCCCATGTCGCGCGCCATGCGGATGGCGGCTGCGACATTGATGCCGGTCGAGCCGCCCAGGCACAGGCCTTCATGCTCCAGCAATTCGAAGATCAGGGGCAGGGCCTCCTGGTCGGGAATTTCATAGGCATCGTCGATTGGCGCGCCTTGCAGATTGGCGGTGATGCGGCTCTGGCCGATGCCCTCGGTGATGGAGCTGCCATGCATCTCCAAGGTGCCCTTCTTGATCCAGCTATAGATGGCGGCGCCCAGGGGATCGGCGGCGGCGATGCGGATCTGCGGATTGAATTTTTTGAGCGCAATGGCCACACCTGCCAAGGTGCCGCCGGAACCGACAGAGCAGGTAAAGCCGTCTATCTTGCCGCCGGTCTGGCGCCAGATTTCCGGGCCGGTGCCTTCGATATGGGCCTGGCGGTTGGCGACATTGTCGAACTGGTTGGCCCAGATCGCGCCATGGGGTTCCGTCTTGGCCAATTGTTCGGCGAGGCGGCCCGAAAGGCGGACATAATTGTTGGGGTCCTTGTAAGGCACCGCCGGCACTTCGATCAGTTCGGCGCCCATCAGCCGCAGCGCGTCTTTCTTTTCCTGGCTCTGGGTGTCGGGGATGACGATCACGGTCTTGAAGCCCATGGCATTGGCCACCACCGCCAGCCCGATGCCGGTATTGCCGGCGGTGCCTTCGACGATGGTGCCGCCGGGCCGCAGGGTGCCGCGCGCGACCGCGTCGTTGATGATGAAGAGGGCGGCGCGGTCCTTGATGGACTGGCCGGGGTTGAGGAATTCGGCCTTGCCCAGAATCTCGCAGCCGGTCGCTTCCGAGGCCCGTGTCAGGCGGATCAGGGGGGTGTTGCCGATGGCGGCAAGGACATCATGCGTTATGGCAGGGGGCATGGCTGAACCTAAAGGCCGCGGTGTTCTTCTTCAAGGCTTGCCCAGCTTGGCGCATTCGACATGGCGAAAACAGCTGGTGACATGATCATTGACCATGCCGGTGGCCTGGGCAAAGGCATAGACGATCACGGGGCCGCAGAAATTGAAGCCGCGGGTCTTGAGTTCGTGCGCCAGCCCCTCGCTCATGTCCGTCTGGGCCGGGATTTGTCCCGGCTTGAAGCGGTTGCGCCTGGGTTTGCCGTCCACATGCTTCCAGATCAGTTCGGTAAAGCCGCCCGATTCTTTTTCCTCTATCTCCAGCCATAACCTGGCGCCCCGGATCGCGGCCTCGATCTTGGCGCGGCTGCGGATGATGCCTTCATTCTTCAAAAGCCGTTCGACATCGCGCTTGCCGTAGCGGGCGATTTTTTCCGGATCGAAATTGTGAAAGGCTTTGCGGAAATTCTCGCGCTTGCGCAAAATCGTGATCCAGGAAAGCCCGGCCTGGAACCCATCCAGCACCAATTTTTCGTAAAGCGCGCGCGGATCATATTCCGGCACGCCCCATTCTGTGTCGTGATAGGCGAGATAGAGCGGGTCTTCGCCTGGCCAGGAACAGCGGGTTTTCTCGGACACGGTGCTCAGTCCAGCCATGCGGGCTTGGTCAGCGTCACCGGAATCTGCACGACCTGAAGTTCAGCGCTGTTCGCTTCCAGCCGGTCCAGCCGCACCAGCGCGAAAGCCTTTGTGCCATAGGCGGCGATGATTTCGCCGATGGCGCTGTCGCCCGCCATGACATCGCCCTCGGCGGGCAGGGCGGTATCGGCGCTGAGCGTCAAGATGCGTTTGCGGGCGGTGCCGCGATGTTTCATGCGCGCGGTCAGTTCCTGACCGATGTAACAGCCTTTGGCGAAGGCGATGGCGTGAAGTTCATCCAGCCCGGCGTCGAGCGCGAAGATCTTGTCGCTGCCAAAATCGCTGCCTTCCGGCACGCCCAGGCTGAGACGCGCGGCATGATAGATCGCCGGGCCCGGCAGTTCCGCCGGCATTTCAGCGGCGGCGCCGATGCTGCGCGGGCCCAGCGCCGCCAGACGCGGATCGGCAAAGGTGATGGCGCGTTCGGCGGGGCGGCCGGTGAGCCCAGCATAGACGCCGAGCTGCGGCCGCAAGGCGATCTCGACCTTGGCGCGCAGACGATAGAGTTTCAGTTTGCGCATCAGCGCATCGGCACTGGTGGCCGGACAATCCAGCAACACGGCGCCGTCGCCTTCGGCGATAAAAAAATCGAACAAGATTTTTCCCTGCGGCGCCAGCAGGGCAGCATAGAACCCCTGGCCAGGGACCAGCCCGGTCAGGTCGTTTGTGATCAACCCCTGCAGCAAGTCACGGGCCTGCGGCCCTTCCAGGGCGATGACGGCGCGGTCTGACAAATGAACGGATTCCATGGCTTAGGAAGTAATCCTCCGCTGTAAACTTGCCAAGGGCGGGGGTGAGGGGCTAACTCGGCGCAATGAGCGAAACATTTGATCTTCTGATCCGCGGCGGAACCGTCGTCACCCCCAGCGGCATTGGCCTTGCAGATGTTGGGGTCATTGGCGGGCGCATTGCCGCCATCGGCGCTCTTTCCGGCGCCAAGGCGGCGGAAATCTTCGAGGCCAGAGGCCTGCATGTGCTGCCGGGCGCCATAGACAGCCAGGTGCATTTCCGTGAGCCCGGCAATGCGCACAAGGAAGACCTGGAAAGCGGCAGCCGCGCCGCCGTGCTGGGCGGCATCACCGCCGTGTTCGAAATGCCCAACACCGCTCCGCCCACCACCAACCGGGCGGCGATTGAAGACAAATTGGCCCGCGCCAAAAATCGCATGCATTGCGATTATGCTTTTTATGTCGGCGCGACGCCCGCCAACATTGAAGAATTGAAAGTTCTGGAACGGCTGCCCGGTGTCTGCGGCGTAAAAGCCTTTCTGGGTTCGTCCACCGGCACCTTGCTGCTCAACAAGCCGGAAGATATTCTGGCGGCGTTGAAGTCTGGCAATCGCCGCGTCGCAGTGCATTCCGAAGATGAAGACCGGCTGATCGCGCGCAAGCATTTTGCCGAGCGCGGCAAGCCCTGGACCCATCCGGTGTGGCGCGACGTCGAAGCGGCGCGCGCTTCCACGGAACGTGTGCTGGGTCTGGCGAAACAGGCCGGCCGCCGTCTGCATGTGCTGCACGTGACCACCGGCGACGAAATTCCGCTGCTGGCTGCTGCCAAGGATTTCGCCACCGCCGAGACCACGCCGCAGCATCTGACCCTCAGCGCGCCGGAATGTTACGAGCGGCTGGGCAGCTATGCCCAGATGAACCCGCCGATCCGCGATGAGAGCCATCGCCAGGCTTTGTGGAAAGCCGTGCGCGAAGGCGTGATTGATGTGATCGGCTCGGATCACGCGCCGCATACGCGCGAAGAAAAAGACAAGGTCTATCCCGACACGCCGTCGGGCATGCCGGGGGTGCAGACTTTGGTGACGTTGCTGCTGGATCATGTCGCCAAGGGCAATATGTCGTTGGAGCGTTTCGTGGACCTGACGGCGCACGGGCCGCAGCGCATTTTCGGGCTGGCGGGCAAGGGCCGCATTGCGCGCGGCTGGGACGCCGATTTCACCATCGTGGATTTGAACCACAGCCGTACCATCTCAAATGACTGGATCGCTTCAACCTGCGGCTGGACGCCGTTCGACGGCATGACCACCAAGGGCTGGGCGGTGGCCACCATTTTGCGCGGCCAGATCGTGATGCGCGACTTTGCCCTGGTAACGCCATCGCGCGGTCAGCCGCTGCGATTTGTCGAAACCCTGCAGCAGTCCTGATGCACTATCTCATTCTCATCGGCTCGGGCATCATAATGGGCCTGATCGCGGCGGTGCCGATTGGGCCTGTCAATCTGATCTGCATCCGGCGCAGTTTCGCCTTTGGGCCGGTCAACGGTTTTGTCTCCGGGTTGGGTGCAGCGCTGGGCGACGGCATTTTTGCCGCCATCACCGGGCTTGGCCTGACCTGGGTGGCGCAACTGATCGAAGGCTATGCCACCATCATCGAACTGATCGGCGGCGCGATGCTGGTAATTTTCGGCTATCGCGCCTTCTGGGCCCCGGCCCTGCCGCGCGAAGCCGAAGACGGCGGCGACAAGGGCGGCTCGACCCTGGTCCGCGCCATCGCTTCCACCTTTGCCTTGACCATTACCAATCCGGCCACCCTGCTGGCTTTCACCGCCATGTTTGCCGGCCTTGGCGGTCTGGCGGGTGGAGCGGGCAGCTATAACGATGCCGTTTTTGTCGTCTGCGGCGTGGTTGGCGGCTCGGCAGGCTGGTGGCTGGTCCTGACCAGCGTGATCGGCCTGTTTCACACCCGTATTGATGCCGGGGCGATGCGCCTGATCAACCGGATTTCGGGCGTGCTGGTATCGTTGTTCGGGCTGGCCGTGCTGGGCAACCTGGCCATGAAAATCCTTTAGTCCTGCACCCTTAAATTCGCCCAAATGCCTAGGTTCCCTGTGGCCTGAGCGGGGACGGGCGCGGTATTATCCGCAATCTGGAGAATCGAGCATGGGACGTATCGCAATCATTCTTGCCTTGTTGCTGGTCGCGCTGCCGATGGCTGCTGGCCCGGCGGGCGCAGCCGACGATGCCCTGAGTCTCGAAGCCAATCAGGCCTTCCTGGCGGCCAACGCCAAAAAGCCCGGCGTCATTGTCCGGCCCGATGGATTGCAGTTCAAGATCCTGCGCAACGGCTTCGGCAAGCGGCCTTACTTAACCGACTCCGCCCAGGTTTATTATACCGGCATGCTGATCAACGGCACGGTGTTCGACGGCACCTCGCCAGGATTGCCCGCGACATTCAAAGTCAATTCCGTCATCCCCGGCTGGATCGAGGCCATGTCGCTGATGCGCGAAGGCGATCATTGGCAAATTGTGATCCCTTCGAACCTTGGCTATGGCTCACGCGGCGCCGGCAACGGCACCATTCCGCCCAACCAGACACTGGTGTTCGACCTGCAATTGATCTCGACCAAGCCAGCGCCCAAAAGGGGCGATCCGGATTATATTCCTGACCCCAACGACAAAGATGATCAGCCCCGGTAACAGCCGATGAAACAGCGGGGGGAAATGCTGCGCCAGCTGCGCGCCTGGGGCCGTTCCCATGGCGGGCAGTTGCGTATCGCCTTTGCGTTGTTGCTGGTGGTCAGCGCCAGCGTGCTGTTCTGGTCCAGCCGCGATCATACCGTGACGGCGCCGGAGTGGGACGGGCAGGTGCGCGGCATTGCCTATACCCCCAGTCATCTTTTCTCGGAAGAGGCGCAGGAGCATGTCACCCAGGACCGTATAAACACGGACCTAGCGCAGCTTTCGCAGATCACCGGGCATATCCGCACCTATACGGTGGCCGGCGGCATGGACAAGGTGCCGGAGATCGCGCGGCGCTATGGCATGACTGTGTCCCTGGGAATCTGGCTTGGCCCGGACATGGGCAAGAACGAGACGGAAATGGCGCTTGGGATCAGCACCGCCCTCGCCAATCGCCGTGTCATTGACCGCGTCATTGTCGGCAATGAAACGATCGAGCGCGGCGATCTGAGCGCTGAGGAACTCAACGCCTATATCAAACGGGTGCGCGACGCGCTGCCCCAGCGCATCAAGATCACCACCGCCGAACCTTTTTCCACCTGGCTGCTCAATCCGGAGATCGGCCAGAATGTCGACATGCTGTTCGTGCATCTCATTCCCTATTGGGAAAATTCCGATATCCGCTATGTGTTCAAATTCAAGAGCAGCGACGGGAAGATTGCCAATGGGCAACTCATCACCTGGTATGACGCTGTGCAGAAGCAATTTCCGGACAAGCCGATTGTGATCGGCGAGGCGGGCTGGCCATCCGATGGGCGCACCCGCGGCCGCGCCGATGCCTCGCTGTCCAACGAAGCCGCTTTCATGCGCGGCTTTGTGCAATTGGCGATGGACAAAGGCTGGGATTATTATCTGCTGGAAGCATATGACCAGCCGGTGAAGAAGCGCGACGCCGAAGGGGCGGTGGGCGCTTATTGGGGCCTGTTCGATGCCACCGGCCACGCCAAATTCGATTTCACCGGCCGATTGCGCAGTTTCCCCCAATGGCGCGGCTATGCCCTGTTGGCGGCCATCCTCAGCCTGTCGCTAGGGTTGCTAATCCTGGGCCGCATGCCGCGGCTGCGTCAGCGCGGCTATATGGCGATGGGCGGACTGATCGCGGTGGTTTCCACCGGCTTGCTGGGCCTGATAGACGCCACGGCGCTGGAATATATCGATCCCACCGATGTGGTGGCGATGATCGCCATGTCGCCTTTGGTGCTGCTGGCCTGCGCCATCATCGTCACCGAAGGCATCGAGATGGCGGCAAGCCTGTGGCGGGTGGATCGCCGGGTGGTGGGGGCCGCGATTGCCATGCAAAGCCCCCGCGTTTCCATCCATGTGCCGACCTATAACGAGCCGCCGCAGATGGTGATCGAGACGCTGAACGCGCTGGCGCGGCTGGATTACGACAATTACGAAGTGATCCTGCTGGACAACAACACCTCTGACCCCGAGGTCTGGCGGCCGGTGGAAGCGCATTGCCATGTGCTCAACGCGCAAATCGGCGCCGAGCAGTTCCGCTTTTTCCATTTCGGCGGCATCAAGGGATTCAAGGCGGGGGCGCTCAACCGGGCGCTGGGCCTGACCGATCCCGCCGCCACCCATATCGCCGTGATTGACAGCGATTATCAGGTCGAGCCTTTGTGGCTGCGCCGCGCCATGCCCTATTTCGCGTCGCCCAGCATCGCCCTGGTGCAGGGGCCGCAGAATTATCGCGACAACCACGACAACCCCTTCAAGGCGATGGCCTACGAAGAATATCGCGGCTTCTTCCATATCGGCATGGTGGAGCGCAACGAACACAATGCCATCATCCAGCATGGCACCATGACGGTGGTGACCAGGGCGTCGCTGGAAGAGGTGGGCGGCTGGGCCGAATGGTGCATCACCGAGGATACCGAGCTGGGGCTTCGGTTGTTCGAGGCCGGTTTCGAGGCCACCTATATTTTCCAGAGCATGGGTGCGGGGCTGGAGCCCGATACGTTGGAAGCGTTTATGTCCCAGCGCTATCGCTGGGTCTATGGCGCCATGCAGATGCTCAAGCGTCATGCCGTTTCGATTTTCCTGGGCCGTTCGGCGCTAAGCTGGGAGCAGCGCTATCAGTTTCTGTCGGGCTGGCTGCCCTGGATTTCCGATGGGCTTGGCATGGTCGTGACTTTGACGGCCCTGGTGTGGACCTGCCTGATGTGGGCACTTCCCATTTATATTGATGTGCCGATGCCCGCCTTATCGGCGGCGGCGATGGCACTGTTCGCCACCAAATGCCTCAAGACGCTGGTGCTGTATCCGCCCAAGGTCCGTTCTGGCTTCAAGGGTGCGATGATGGCGTCGGTGGCTGGTCTTTCCTTGACCCATACGGTGGGCAAGGCGATGTGGACGGGGCTGTTCACGTCGGGCAAGCCGTTCCTGCGCACGCCCAAATGCGCCGATCCGGCCCTGTTCAGCCAGGTGCTGCGCGTGGTGTGGCAGGAAACCACCCTGCTGGTGCTGCTGTTTGCGGCGATGGTTTCAATGGCGTTTGATCGCGGTTTCGAGGATCCCGCTGTCAGCATGTGGATGGTGATGCTGGGGGTGCAAAGCCTGCCCTATGCCGCGACCCTTTTCACTGCCACGGTTAGCGCCCTGTCGAACCAGAAGCCGGTCGCAGCGCCCACCTCGCCGGCGCTGGCGCGGCTCGCGACCAAGGCCTGAGCTTTTTAAAGCCGGCGGATGGGCGGCACCACTTTGCCGGGGTTGAGAATATTCTTCGGATCGAACGCCGATTTGAGGGCGCGCATGGCGTCCAGCTCTTCGGTGGATTTGTAGCGCAGCAGCAGGTCGCGCTTCATGGTGCCGATGCCGTGTTCGGCGCTGATCGAGCCGGAAAATTCCCTGACGATGTCATGCACGGTGAGCTGCATCTCATCCCACTCGGCCAGGAATTGCGCATCTCCGCCCGGCGGGGAATTGAAATTGAAGTGCAAATTGCCGTCGCCCAGATGGCCGAAGGTAACGGGCCGGGCGCCGGGAAATTTCGCCAGCACGGCGGCGGTGGCTTTTTCGATGAAGGCGGGAATGGCGGCGACCGGCACGGAAATATCGTGCTTGATGGAAGCGCCTTCGCGCTTCTGCGATTCCGAAATGCTTTCGCGCAGGTGCCAGAAGGCTTTGGCCTGGGCTTGATTGTGGGCGATGACGGCGTCGGTGACGAAATTCTGCACCATCGCATCGGCCAGCGCGGCTTGTACCTGGTCATCCAGTCCGGCATCGCCGCCACCCGACACTTCGATCAGCACATACCAGGGCGAGGGCTTGTCCAGTGGATCGCGCATGCCCGGAATATGACGCAGCAGCAGATCCATCGCCTGGCGGGAAACGAGTTCGAAGGCTGACAGCAGGCCGCCGGTGCGCGCCTGCATGTGACCCAACAACGCCAGCGCCGCGGCAGGCGAGGGCACGGCGACGAACGCCACCACACTTTGCGCGGGGCGGGCGAACAGGCGCAAAGTAGCGGCGGTGACCACGCCCAAAGTGCCTTCCGAGCCGATGAATATCTGCTTGAGGTCGTAGCCGCTGTTATCCTTGTGCAAGGTCTTGAGCATGGGGAGCACACGGCCATCGGCCAGCACCACTTCCAGCCCCAGCACCAGCGCTCGCATCATGCCATAGCGCAGCACATGATTGCCGCCGGCATTGGTGGAGATATTGCCGCCGATGGTGCAGGACCCTTCCGAGCCCAGCGTCAGGGGAAACATCAGCCCGGCACTTGCGGCGGCGGCCTGTGCCTCAGCCAGCACCATGCCGGCTTCCACCGTCATGGTCATGCCTGGCGCATCCAGGACGCGAAGGCTTTTCAGGCGTTGCAGCGACAGCAGCACTTCGCCATGAAACGGAATTTGCCCGCCCACCAAACCGGTATTGCCGCCCTGGGGCACGATGGCGGTGCTGGTTTCATGGCAGATGGCCAGGAGCGCTGATATCTCCGCCGTCGAAGCGGGTTTCAGCATAAGGCTGCTGCGGCCCTGATATTTGCTGCGCCATTCTTCCAGATGCGGCGCGATTTCCTTGGGGTCGTCGGTGAAGCCTTTTTCACCCACCACGGCTTTCAGCCGGGCAAAGGTATCGCTCATGAATGACCTCTGGGCGCAGCCGCGCGTTGCAGGCGGTCATTGATCGCCTCGCCAAGGCCGGACATGGGGATCGGCGACACGGCGATCAACGCGGCGGCCTTGTCCAATTCCCGCAGCATGGCGAACAGATTGGCGGCGGCTTCTTTTAAATCACCGCGCGGGCTGAGATTGCGGCCGGCCCCCGTGACGGCGCCGAAACCCAGCAAAGTCTCGCCCGCCTTGGCCGCATGCGCGTTCAGGCGCAGCCCGGCGCGCGGTGCGTAATGGCTTTCCAACTGGCCGGGAGAACGCACCGTGCCGTCTGCCGCCGCCAGCGGTCCCACCAGCGCTTCGATCTCGCCGCGCGCGATGGCGCCCGGACGCAGCAACACGGGCAGGCCATCTTCAAAACCGATCACGGTGGATTCCAGGCCCAGCGCGGCAGCGCCGCCATCCAGGATGAAATCAATCTTGCCACTGAGAGATTCTGCAACATGCGCGGCGGTGGTGGCGCTGACCTTGCCCGAGACATTGGCGCTGGGAGCAGCGATGGGGCGGCCTGCGCGCAGCAGCAATTGCTGCGCCACGGGATGCGAAGGCACCCGCAGCGCCACCGTATCCAGTCCCGCGCTCACCAGATGCGACAGCCTGGTTTGCGCACGGCGCGGCAAGACCAAGGTGAGGGCGCCCGGCCAGAACACTTGTGCCAACCGGCGCGCAGCAGGGTTGAATTCGCCATGCTGCTGCGCTTGCTCAATGTCAGTGACATGCACGATCAGCGGGTTGAAGCGGGGCCGACCTTTGGCGGCGAAAATTCCGGCCACGGCTTCGCCATTGGTCGCGTCGGCGCCCAGGCCGTAAACAGTCTCGGTGGGGAACGCCACCAGCCCGCCATCGGTCAGGATTTTCGCCGCCTGGGTGATCGTCTCCGGCGTGGCGACGGCCTGTTTGGAGATAAGGGTCGTCATTCCTGCACTATAGCATTGTTCAGGGCAGGGGTGTTGTCGGCTCAACCTTGTTAAAGGCCGCATCAATCACAAGCGGAATATCGCTGCTGAGATGAAACGCGCTACCCTTCAGGGTTGCCTGGGCGTGCCAAGCCATCACGGTTTTGGACAGGGGCTTGAAGCTGACCTGAAAGACCACGGGGCGCGTGACATCGCGAACCGTCACGGACATCGCCATGGCGCCTGATTTGGCGGGAGCGGTGGAGGCAATACGCAATTCCGGAAAATGATCGGTGTCCAGCACCTTGCGCACCACCGCATCGGAGATGCTGCCGGCGTCGAACGCCAAGGCCAGAGTGCTGGCATCGGGTTTGACGGGATCATATTGCAGGGCGCCCGCCACGGTCTGGAAACGACCTTGCGCGCCGCCGGCTGTGACGGTGACAGACGTGTGAGTGGAATCCATCTCCATGGTGCCGGTGCCCGGTTTGGGCTGGGCCGACGCCGCAGTGGCGATCAACAGAAGGGGAAGAAGCAGGCGGCGCATGCGCTATCCGGAAAAAATGGCGTCTTGCCTATATAGCGACAGCAGGACGGCAGGTCCAGGTCTGGCTTTCCCTGAAAGCCCTTTCCTGCCATTTTCGCAGCCCCAGACGGGCGGCATCAGACAGGCAGCGCATGACACTCGCCGGCAAAACCTTGTTCATCAGCGGCGCCAGCCGGGGCATCGGCCTGGCCATCGCGCTGAAGGCGGCACAGGACGGCGCCAATATCGCCATCGCCGCCAAGACCGCCGATCTCAATCCCAAATTGCCCGGTACCATTTTCAGTGCGGCTGCCGAGATTGAAAAAGCGGGCGGCAAGGCGCTGGCGATCCAGTGCGACATTCGGTTCGAGGACCAGGTGGCAGCGGCGGTGAAGGCCACAGTGGACAAATTCGGCGGCATAGATATCTGCGTCAACAATGCCAGCGCCATTTCCCTGACCGGGGTGCTGGAAACCGAAATGAAGCGCTTCGACCTGATGTACCAGGTGAACAGTCGGGGCAGTTTTCTGGTTTCCAAACTTTGCCTGCCCCATCTGTTGAAAGCGCCGAACCCGCATTTGCTGATGCTGTCACCGCCGCTGGACATGCAGCCCAAATGGTTCGCCGGTCACACTGCTTATTCCATGGCCAAATACGGCATGAGCATGTGCGCGCTGGGACTGGCGGCGGAATTTGCCGGGCGGGTTGCCGTCAATGCCCTGTGGCCGCGCACCGCCATCGCAACGGCGGCGGTGCAGAATTATTTGGGCGGCGACGAGACCATGCGCCAGTGCCGCAAGCCGCAGATTGTGGCCGATGCCGCGCATGCGATTTTCCATAAACCGGCGCAAAGTTTCAGCGGCAATTTTCTGATTGATGACATTTTCCTCAGCGGCGAGGGCGTTACGGATTTTGACCAGTACCGGGTTGATCCCTCCCGGCCGCTGCTGCCGGATTTTTTCGTGCCCGATACGGCGGCGCTGCCGCCGGGCGTTTCCCTGGCGGCGTTAACCGCAAGCACGTCTAAGGCGTGAAATGTCGGTGGCAGCGTGGCAAAGTGGCGGCATGCGCCTTTTCTCTGCTCTTGTCCTGGCTGGTACCTGTCTGGCGGCTCCGGCTTTCGCCGTGATGTTGCCCCGCTGCGCGGGCGGGCTTGAGATTGCCCATGCCCGGATCAATCGCGTGGAAAAGAACGGCGCCCTGATCTTGAGCGATGGCCGCGCGGCGATGCTGGAAGGAGTCCGGTTGCCGCTGGCCGATCATGGGCCCGCCGGTCTGGCCGATGATGCGCTGCGCACATTGCGCGAATTGGCGCTGGCAGCGCCCCTGACTCTCACCGCCACGCCGCCCAAGGAGGATCGATATGACCGGGTGCGGGTGCAGGCATTCGGCGATAGCTGGATCCAGATCGAACTTTTGAAGCGCGGCCTGGCATGGGTGTCTCTGTCGCCCGACCGCGCCGAATGTGCGGCTGAGCTTTATGCCGCCGAGAAGCAGGCGCGCGACAGCGGCGCTGGCCTCTGGGCCTTTCCGGCGTTGGCGGTGCGAAAGCCCGGCTCGCTGACAGCGCAGGATGAAGGCAGCTTCCTGGTGGTGGAGGGCAAGGTGGTGGATACCGCCGATCATGATGGCCGCGTCTTTCTGGATTTCAGCAGCGATTATCGCCGCGGCTTTTCCGCCACTATTGGGCCGGACGACCGCAAAAGCTTCCGCAGCGTCAAGCCGCCGGTGGAAGCCTTGGCTGGCCACACCATCCGCTTGCGCGGCATGGTCGAGGATTATGGCGGGCGGCCCGAAATCGCCATCTCCAGCCCAGCCCAGATCGAGTTTATTCAGTAGATACCCTCTGATACTGTCCCACGGTGTGATCCGGGCGTTCCCCGGTTTCGTAACCGTTGGATAGATAGGGAGCATTTCCATGAAATTTTTTATGGCCGCGGTATTTTTGCTGGGAACATCCATTGCGGCAGACGCCGCGCTGAAAGTGGGCGACAAGGCCCCGGACTTTACGGCTGCCGCCACCTTGGGCGGCCATGAATTCACCTTTCACCTGGCCGATGCGCTCAAGACCGGTCCGGTGGTGGTTTACTTCTATCCCGCCGCTTTCACCCAAGGCTGCACCATCGAGGCGCATGAATTCGCAGCGGCCATGCCGGATTATCGCGCTGCGGGCGCCAGTGTCATCGGCGTCAGCCATGACAGCATCGCCACCCTGGACAAATTTTCCACCAGCGAATGCCAAAGCAAATTTCCGGTCGCTGCAGATGGTGATCGCAAGATCATGAAAAGCTATGATGCGGCCTTGGGCTTTTTGACACCTTACGCGGACCGCGTTTCCTATGTCGTGGCGCAGAATGGAAAAATCGTTATGGCCTATAGCGATCTTGAACCTGACCAGCATGTGACAAGAACAATGAAGGCCGTCCGCGCGCTTGCGGCCAAGCCATAAAAAAAGGCCCGGATTTCTCCGGGCCTTTTTTATTCGGTGCTGGACGCCTAAGCGGCCTTTTTGACCAGCATGCCTTCGACGCGCTTCACAGCGGTGGGCTCGTCGGTGCGTTCCACGGCGGCAACTTCGCGCGCCATGCGGGCAAGAGCCTTTTCGTACAGCTGGCGCTCGGAATAGGACTGTTCCGGCTGGCCGCCGGCGCGATGCAGGTCGCGCACCACTTCGGCGATCGAAACCAGGTCACCGGAGTCGATCTTGGCTTCGTACTCCTGGGCGCGGCGCGACCACATGGTGCGCTTGATGCGGGCACGGCCCTTGAGCGTGTTCAGCGCATTGCCGACCACTTCGGGCGAGGACAGCTTGCGCATGCCAACGGCCTTGGCCTTGGCGGTGGGAACCCGCAGAGTCATCTTGTCTTTTTCGAAATCGATGATGAAGAGTTCGAGCTTCAGGCCCGCGACTTCCTTTTCCTCGATGCCGGAGACTTTGCCGACGCCATGCGTTGGATACACGACATGATCGTTGGTCTTGAACTCATGCTTCTTGTTGGAATTGGCAGGAACCTTCTTGGCCGGAGCGGAGGCCACAGGCTTGGGGGCGGTTTTTGCGGTGGTCATGGGGTTTCCAATTGGCGTTTTCCGCCGGGGAAGGCGAAGGAACGCAGTGTTTCACGACAATATGGCCGCACGATGCCGGAGGGGACGCCGGACATACGCGAGGGTGACGGATTGATCTGATGACGGACGATACCACAGCCCTGTGAAAAAGGAAAGCGGAAACGTGCCAAGACGTTGAAATTACAGTGTTAATTTCAATAACGCAGTTTTATTGCGCCAATTCAACCGGTTGGACCGGTGAAATGGTTCAGGAACCGGTGCCTGGCTTTGGGTCGAAATATTTCTCGAACTTGTCGGGCTTGCCGTCCCATTCCTTGGCATCGGCGGGGGCCTCGCCCTTCTGGGCGATATTAGGCCAGACCTTGGCGTATTCGGCGTTCACCGAGAGCCACTTTTCCATGCCGGATTCGGTGTCGGGCTTGATCGCCTCGGGCGGGCATTCCGGCTCGCAAACACCGCAGTCAATGCATTCATCCGGATGGATGACCAGCATGTTTTCACCTTCGTAGAAGCAGTCCACCGGGCAGACTTCGACGCAGTCCATGAACTTGCACTTGATGCAGGCTTCGGTGACGACATAGGTCATGGGCAGGCTCCTTCGAGGGTTAGGTCCATAAAACCCGCGGGGCCCCAAGGCAAGCCTTCAATCTGCGACGATTTCGTAGAGCGCCTGGGCCTGGGACGCAGAGCCCCGCCGGTCGGCCAGAGCCAGGATTCGCAAGGTCAGAAGTTCCTTGCCTTTGCCCAGGGTCAGGATATCGCCGGGGCGGACTGTCTGGGCGGGTTTTTCCACCCGTACCCCGTTGCGCCGCACCTTCCCGGCCTCGGCGGCGGCTTGGGCCAGGGCGCGCGTCTTGTAGAAACGCGCGTGGAACAGCCATTTGTCTATGCGCGTGGCTGTATCGGTCATTTCACCAAGGTTGCGAGTCGGGCGAAGGGTGAGTCTTTCGGCGGCGGCGATGGCACAGAAGCGGCAGGGCGGCGTTTTTCGCGGGCCTTGCGCCAGACGCTGGGTGCATCGGCCACCGCCACCATGCGCCAGCCCAGCGCGGCCAGAACCGCTTTGCCTTCGTCATTGCCGGCCCCTAGCAGCGAGACAAGCTTGGGCAGCGAGCTTTCCGCGCTGAGGCCGCTGGTGGTGGCCTTGTCGAGTTCGTCTTCCAACCGCTCCAGCATGTCGAGGCGGATGGCGCGGCCGGCAAAGACGCGAAAGCCGGCGGCCTGGAGAAACGCTTCCGGTTCGCCGCCGGCGGGAAACGACGTGAGGCCGGGCGCGGGTGAGCCGGGCAGATTTTCCTGTTTGGTCCAAATGCCCCATAGCAGCGCCAGCAAGGACGCCGCGTCGGGACGCAGCAGGCGCGGCAGATAGACGGTGCGCCGCCCCAGCCACACGCCAAAGGGTTTGAGGGCGCGCAGCATGGGACCGGATTTTTCCGGCAGGTCGAGCGTGGCGCGGTCCAGCGCGCCGAAATTCTGCGCTAGCTGATGCGCCATGCCGCGCGCGTAAGAGGGCAGGGCCGTATCGCTCCCGGCCTTGGCCTCAGCAGCGCGGGCCAGCGCCAGCAGCGGTTCAATGCGCGCTTCGATGCGTGCGGTCAGCCATTGCTCCAAACGTGTCTGAACAAAAGCGCGGGGGGGGCCTTTCAACAGGTCATCGGCCACCAGCGCGATGGCGGGCGCCAGCGGTGCGGCGCCGGGCGCCAGCTTTGCGACAATGGCGCCGTCCCACCACAATTTGCCATGTTCGCTGAGGGTGATGTCCTTGTCGGGCGCGGTGGCGAGCGCTGAGGCGCGGGCAAGGAATTCGCTTTCCAGGCCGCGCATCGCGGCGGCGCGCAAGGTGCGCCCATGAATGGCGCCATCATTGCCCTGGGTACGCGGATCGGCAGCGAAATGAAAACCGTCCAGCCGTCCGATGACTTCGCCGCCAATGGCAACGCCGCCCGATTCATCGAGTGTGAGATCCGTGACCTCATCTTCGCGCAGATGCTTCATCAGCACCGAGGTGCGCCGGTCAATGAAACGCAGGGTCAATTGTTCATGCAGGGCGTCGGACAGCCGGTCTTCCACCGTCCGGGCCTCGCCCTGCCAATGGGCGCCATCCGCCATCCAGCCGGTGCGGTGCGCCGCGTAACTGTAGGTGCGGATTTGCGCCAGCCGTCCCGACAAGGTGGCGACATCGCCTTCGGTGACGTCGAGGCGGGCGATCTGCCGCGCCATCCAGTCATCCGGAATGTGCCCGGCATCGCTCATCAGGAACAGGAAGATGGTGCGCACCATGCGGGCATGTTCGTCTTCCGACAATTTGCGGAAATCCGGCAACTGGCAGACATCCCATAGCCGCCGCACCGCATCGCGATTGGCGGCCATCGCCGTCACATCGCCATCATTCGACAAATGGCGCAGTGCCAGCATGTCGCTGGCGGGGCGTGCGCGAACCAGGCCGCGCTCCGGCGGTGGCGCGTCCAGGGATTCCAGAAGCTGTGGCACGGAATGGAAATTCAGCAACGCGCTGCGCCATTGCAGAACCTTGACCGGGTCGTAGCGGTGGGCTTCCACCCGGTTCACCAATTCCGTATCAAAGGCTTCGCAATCGCCGGTCACGCCGAAGGTGCCGTCATTCATGTAGCGCCCGGCGCGGCCGGCGATCTGTCCGGTTTCGGCCGGCGTCAGCGAACGGGTGCTGCGGCCGTCAAATTTTTCATGCGCGGCGAAGGCGACATGATCCACATCCATGTTCAGGCCCATGCCGATGGCATCGGTGGCGATCAGGAAATCCACGTCGCCGGATTGATAAAGTGCCACCTGGGCGTTGCGGGTGCGCGGGCTGAGTGCGCCCAGCACCACGGCGGCGCCGCCGCGCTGGCGGCGCACGATTTCGGCGATGCCATAAACATCCTCGGCGGAGAATCCCACCACCGCCGAACGGCGCGGCAACCGCGTGAGTTTTTTTGCGCCGGTATAAGCGAGGTCGGAAAAGCGCGGCCTGGTAATGAACCAGGTGCGGGGAATGAATTTCTGGATCACGCCGCGCATCGTGTCGCTGCCCAGCAGCAACGTCTCTTCCTCGCCGCGGGCGTGCAGCAGGCGGTCGGTAAAGACATGGCCGCGTTCGGGATCGGCGCAAAGCTGGATCTCGTCTATCACCAGGCAGGCGACGGAAATGTCGAGCGGCATCGCCTCGACGGTGCAGACATAGAAGCGGGCATGTTTGGGGACGATCTTTTCCTCGCCGGTGATCAGCGCCACCTCTGCGAGCCCGCGCAGGCGCACCACACGGTCATAGACTTCCCGCGCCAGCAGGCGCAGCGGCAGGCCGATCATGCCGCTGCGATGCGCCAGCATGCGCTCGATGGCGAAATGGGTCTTGCCGGTGTTGGTGGGCCCCAGGATCGCCGTCACTTTGGCGGAGGGCTGTTTTTGGATCATGGGATCAAGATAGGGAGGGCTGCACCGGCAATAAAGCCTTGGCGGACAAAGGCTTGTTCATGGCTGCTGTGGATGGGTGGTAAAGAAATAGAACATCGTGCGAACAAACGGTGCCCGAATCACCAACCGCTTCGATATCTGCCTTTGTTCTCATACATTTAGGTGTCTGTCAAGCCGCGTTAACCACCAGATGTTGTGGATAGGGCCAAGCATGGAGTCTGGAGGCCCTGCGGGGACTCGATGTTCCGTACCCGGATGTTAGCGGCAGGTATTTGACCGGCGGTCCCTGTTCAGGCGCTATGCCGGAACATGAGCGATCCCTTGAAAGCATGGTCAGAGGCGGCAGCGCGGGAGCTGAAGGGCAAGCCGCTGGAGAGCCTGACCTGGGCGACGCCGGAAGGCATCGCCATCAAGCCGCTCTATAGCGAGGCCGACCTGGAAGGGCTGGCGCTGGACCAGGCGCCGGGCCTGCCGCCCTTCACCCGCGGGGTGCGCGCCACCATGTATGCCGGGCGGCCCTGGACCATCCGGCAATATTCCGGTTTTTCCACCGCCGAGGACTCCAATCTCTTTTATCGCCAAAATTTGAAAGCCGGGCAGATGGGCCTGTCGGTGGCCTTCGATCTCGCCACCCATCGCGGCTACGACAGCGATCATCCGCGTGTCGAAGGCGATGTCGGCATGGCCGGCGTGGCGATTGATTCCGTTGAGGACATGAAAATCCTGTTCGACGGCATTCCGCTGGACAAGATGAGCGTCTCCATGACGATGAACGGCGCGGTGCTGCCGGTGCTGGCGGCCTTCATCGTGGCGGGAGAAGAGCAGGGCGTCAGCGCCGACAGACTGTCGGGCACCATCCAGAACGACATTCTCAAAGAATTCATGGTGCGCAACACCTATGTCTATCCGCCGGCGCCTTCCATGCGCATCGTTGCCGACATCATCGCCTATACCGCCCGCGCCATGCCGAAATTCAATTCGGTCTCGATCAGCGGCTATCACATGCATGAAGCCGGGGCGACGGCGGTGCAGGAACTGGCTTTCACGCTTACGGACGGCATGGCCTATGTCCGCGCCGCGCAGGCGCGCGGCCTCAGCGTGGATGATTTTGCGCCGCGGCTGAGTTTCTTTTTCGGCATCGGCATGAATTTCTTCATGGAGATCGCCAAGCTGCGCGCTGCCCGCCAGCTCTGGGCAGGGATCATGCAGGATTTCGGCGCGACGAATCCGCAAAGCCTGATGCTGCGGACCCATTGCCAGACCTCAGGCGTATCGTTGACCGAACAGGACCCCAGCAACAATATCGTGCGCACCACAGTGGAAGCGCTGGCGGCGGTGCTGGGCGGCACCCAGTCTTTGCACACCAATGCCTTTGACGAAGCGATTGCGCTGCCGACGGAAGACTCCGCCAGGATCGCGCGCAACACCCAGTTGATCCTGCAGCAGGAAAGCCAGGTCACCAGGGTCGCCGATCCATTGGGCGGTTCCTATTATGTCGAGGCGCTCACCCACAGCCTGGGGCAGGCCGCGCGTGTATTGATTGCCAAAATTGAAGGCATGGGCGGCATGACCAGCGCCGTGGAAGCGGGCTTCCCCAAACTGGAGATCGAAGCCGCCGCGGCGCGGCGCCAGGCCCGCATTGACCTGGGCGAAGATGTGATCGTCGGCGTCAATGCCTTCCAGCGCGAAAGCGAAGCGGTGCAGCAGGTCCGCGCGATTGATAACGCCAAGGTCCGCGCATCGCAGATAGCAAAGCTGCAAAGGCTGAAAGCGGCGCGCGATGCGGGCAAGGTTGGTGCAAGCCTGGAAGCCTTGAAAAACGGAGCCAAGTCAGATGGCAATCTGTTGGCGCTGGCGGTGGAAGCAATGCGCGCCCGCGCCACTTTGGGCGAAGTCTCCGCCGCGCTGGAAGATGTGTTCGGCCGCCACAAGGCCGACATCAAATCCATCAGCGGGGTTTATGGCGCGGCGCATGGCGCGCTGGCCGATATCACCGCAGAGGTCACCGCTTTTGAAAAGGATATCGGCCATCGCCCGAAAATCCTGGTGGCGAAGACCGGGCAGGACGGTCATGACCGCGGCGCCAAGATTATTGCCTCGGCGTTCAGCGATCTGGGATTCGATGTCGCCATCGGCGCTCTGTTCCAGACTCCCGATGAAGTGGCGGCGGATGCGGTGCAGGCCCATGTTGATGCCGTGGGCCTGTCCAGCCTGGCGGGCGGGCATCTGACTCTCGTGCCGCAACTGATCGCATCGCTCAAGCAGCGGGGTCGCGCCGACATCATCGTGTTCGTCGGCGGCGTTATTCCGCAGCAGGATTACGACGCGCTGCGCGAAGCCGGTGTCGCCGCCATCTTCGGGCCCGGCACCAATATCCCCGATGCGGCGCGTTCGGTGCTGGGACTTATTCGGGCGCGACTGCGACGGAACGCACCCTAGTTCGCCCTTGGAGCCTGCCCGTCAATCTTCACGGAATTGGCCACCACCGAAAGCTGGCCGTATTTGGTGTCGGCCCAAACCCGCACCGGCACGGCAAAGCTGCGGCCTGTGATGCTGCTGGGATAGCGCACCACCCAGGCATTGATGACGGGGAAGTCTTCACCCGATTTGAGGACGCGCGGCTTCATGCCGGCGAGGGGATGATACTTGATCTGGCATTGGGTGGCTTTGCCGGCATACAGGCCATTGTCCATCTTGATGTCGGTGTCCTTCACCTTGGTCATCTCGATGGTGTAGAGGCGGCGGCCATCGAACACCGGCGCGGTGAGGGCGCAGGGATTGGTCCCGTCGCTGGCAACGCCGCTGACGATGAAGGTGACGGCGCTGAGCGGGTCCATGGTGCGTTTCTGGTCTTCCGCTTTCACTTCATAGCCGGTGGTGCTGTAAACTGGATCGGCATAGAGACGCGGCGCGCCATTCTCATAGGTGAGGGAGACTTCCTGCTTCTTGCCGGTGCGGTTGATGTCGAAGGAATCATAGAGTCCGGGCTCCAGACTTTTGGCGCCAACCTTGCCGGACGAGGTGGCCTGGATTTCCGACTGCCAGAAATTGCTCACGGCGCCCGAGGTCTGGAAATTGGACACCGCATGGTAATCGGCGCCCCGGAAGCTGGCATCCAGGTCCATTTTCCCAAAGCTGATGCCCCCGGCATACAGGGTCAGGGCGACCTGGAGCTGGGCGCCGGGCTGGGCCGGCTGGTCCTCGGCGGCGCCGCCCGCGGCCCAGGCAGGGGAAATGGCCGCCAAAAGGCCCGTTAGCAGGGCAGGCCGCAGAAAATGACGGTATTTCATGGTCTCTCCGTTTGGGCCCCAGCCTTAAGCGGATGACCGTTATAAGGTTTTTGGCGGTTCCGGGGCAAATTGCTTGACCCAAAGACGGCCTTCCCGTATCAACCCGGCCTTCTCGGCATTCCCGGGAATTTGGAGACTCTCATGGCACGGCGCTGCGAATTGACCGGTAAAGGCACTTTGGTTGGCAACAATGTCAGCCACGCCAACAACAAGACCAAGCGGATTTACCGTCCGAATCTGCAGATCATTGATCTGGTCAGCGAGTCGCTGGGCAACAGCTACAAGCTGAAAATTGCCATGAACACCCTGCGCACCGTGGACAAGCAGGGCGGTCTCGACCCCTTCCTGCTCAAGGCCAAGGACAGCGTGCTGTCGCCCAAGGCGCTGCGCCTGAAGCGCGCCATCGCCAAGAAGACCCAGAAGGCCGCCGCCAAGGCCGCCTGAGGCGTTTCTTAATACCGACATCCTTGCCATCAGCCGCGGCACGCGGCTTGCGAGAACCTGCCTGTCTTGTCTCGAAATGCGCCACGCATGGAATCCATGCCGTGGCCAAGGTCAGGGTTTGTGCGGGCTCACGAATACAGAAATACGTCCACGGCGTTTGAAGCCGAGACTTACCGGTCGCATCGCAGCGATGACGCCGTATGGCCGCCCGTGGCGCGCGCCTATGGCGGTTCTGAGCAGGCGGACAAGCGGCGCAGGACTGCGGCGCTTGGGCTGGCGGTGGCGCGCCTGATCGTGCCTGTGGCCCTGCTGCTGGTGCTGCTGGGAGCAACCTATCTTTATGCCGATGACCTGCTGCCGCTGAACGGCTGGCCTGTGCCGATTCGGAACGCCGGCCTGGCGGTCAGCGATCTGGTTCTGCCGGGCGCCTGGTATTGCATTCACCTCGTCAACCGGCGCTATGGTCCCGCCTATGCCTTTGCCCAGCTGCTGGCGGCGATGACCGTCAGCCTGGCGGTGATCCTGATCAATCCAAACGATATCGATGCCTGGGTCATCACCATGCCGGCCATCACCACCCGCGCCGTACTGTCGTTCGGCGCAGCGCTGCTGACCGCCAATTTCGTCGGCATCACCTTTTTCGACGCCGCGCGCGGGCCGCGCTGGTGGACGGCGCCGCTGGCCGCGTCTCTCGCCGCTTCACTGGTGTTCAGCGCGATCTATTATCCTGCCGCCTTTGCTGGCGTGCAGGAACGCTGGACCGACTCGGCGCTGGTGCATTTCGTGGTGTTCTTCGGCATGTCGCTGCTGCTGCTGATGCCATATTGGCTGCTGCGGCCCGCGATGCGGCCGATAGATGGTCGTAACGGATACTAGGCGCGCCTCTTCCTGGCCTGCGAATCCCGCACCTGATCTTCTTCAAACAATGAAATCAGTTGGGTTGTCATCGCCCCGCCCAATTGCTCTGCATCCACGATGGTCACGGCGCGCTTGTAATAGCGCGTCACGTCATGGCCGATGCCGATGGCGGTGAGTTCGATGGGGGATTTGCCCTCGATATCCTCGATCACCCGGCGCAGATGACGCTCCAGGTAATTGCCGGAATTGACCGAGAGGGTTGAATCATCCACCGGCGCGCCGTCGGAAATCACCATCAGGATCTTGCGCTGCTCGGGCCGCGCCATCAGGCGGTTGTGCGCCCACATCAGCGCTTCGCCGTCTATGTTTTCCTTGAGCAGGCCTTCGCGCATCATCAGGCCAAGATTTTTCTTGGCGCGGCGCCAGGGCTCGTCCGCTGCCTTGTAAACAATATGGCGCAGGTCATTGAGGCGGCCCGGATTGGCCGGTTTGCCGTCGCCGATCCATTTCTCACGCGCCTGGCCGCCTTTCCAGGCGCGGGTGGTGAAGCCGAGGATTTCCGTCTTGACGGCGCAGCGCTCCAAGGTGCGGCCCAGAATATCGGCGCACATCGCCGCCACCATGATGGGGCGCCCGCGCATGGAGCCGGAATTGTCCAGCAGCAATGTCACCACCGTGTCGCGGAAATCGGTGTCTTTTTCGCGTTTGAAGGACAAGGGATACATCGGGTCGATGATGATGCGGGTGAGACGGGACGTGTCGAGCACGCCTTCTTCCAGGTCGAATTCCCAATGCCGGTTCTGCTGTGCCAGCAATAGCCGCTGCAGCTTGTTGGCCAATCGCGATACCACCGAGGCCATTGGCGCCAGCTGCTGGTCGAGAAAGGTACGCAGCCGCGTCAGCTCTTCGGCATCGCACAAATCGGGAGCGAAAATTTCTTCGTCAAACTGGGGGGTATAAACCTTGTAACCCCAGTTTTCCTGGTGCGCGAAAGGCTGTTCCTGGCGGTTGGGTGTCAGCCCGTCATCGGGCTCCAGCGCGTCGGACATGTCGTCGGACTGTTCCGGCGTGGATTCGATATCGGCGTCTTCGCCATCTTCCTTGCTGTCGGAGTCCTCGGTTTCGCCCTGTTCACCTTGTTCCTGGGTTTCCTCGTCAGTGCCTTCATTTTCATTGTCGGAATCCTGGCCGTCGTCATCGCTGTCCGAGGCGCTGTCGCTTTCATCGCCCGGCGCCAGGTGATTCAGGATGGTGCGGGTGAGGCGGGCAAAGGCCTTCTGGTCGCGCAGTGCGCCTTCCAGTTTCTTGAGATCCTTGCCGGCCCGCTCCTGGATGAAGGGTCGCCACAGATCGACCGCCGCGGCCAGAGGGGCGGGTGGCGCTTCGCCGGTCAGGACTTCCCGCACGATCAACTCCATGACATCGGCCAGGGCGGCTTCGTCGCGGGTGTGGGCCCGGCCAAGGCCGCGCGCCACCAGCTTTTGTTCCAGCTGGGCGGCAAGATTCTGTTTGACGCCGGCCATTGCCAGAGCGCCGATGGCTTCGACCCGCGCATTTTCGGCGGCATCGAAAATCGCATTGGCCTCGGCCGAGGCCGGGCGCAATTGGCGGTTCAGTTTTTCGTCGTGATAGGCGCTGCGCAGGGCGTAAGCGTCGCCTACGCCGCGCACCAGGGCGATGTCGCCGGGTTTGAGATTGCGGGCCGGGGCGGGCAGGCGGGCCTTGAGGCCCTTGAGGGCAGGCGGCTCGCTGGAGAAAGCGACTTCCAGTTCCGGCTCGCCCGCTAGCGAACGCACCGCCACGGCGACGGCACGCTTGAAGGGCTCGGAAGGACTCTCCGGCTTCACGCCACCAGCACCTTGGCCGCGCTCTCCGGCAATTCCTCGCCAAAGGCGCGCTGATAGAATTCGGCGACGCTGGCGCGTTCCAGCTCATCGCATTTGTTGAGGAAAGTGACGCGGAAGGCAAAGCCGATATCGCCGAAGATTTCGGCATTCTGCGCCCAGGTCATCACGGTGCGCGGGCTCATCACGGTGGACAGATCGCCATTGATGAAGGCGTTGCGCGTCATGTCGGCCACCCGCACCATGGCGGCGATTTTCTTCTTGCCCTCGGCGTTGTTGTAGGACGGCACCTTGGCCAGCACGATGTCGGCCTCGGCATCATGGCTGAGATAGTTCAAAGTGGTCACGATGTTCCAGCGGTCGAGCTGGCCCTGATTGATCTGCTGGGTGCCGTGATAGAGGCCCGAAGTGTCGCCCAAGCCGATTGTGTTGGTGGTGGAGAACAGGCGGAAGGCGGGATGTGCCTTGATCACCTTGTTCTGGTCCAGCAAAGTGAGTTTGCCCTGCGCTTCCAGCACGCGCTGGATCACGAACATCACGTCGGGACGCCCGGCGTCATATTCGTCGAACACCAAGGCCACTGGACGCTGCAGCGCCCAAGGCAGCAACCCTTCACGGAATTCGGTGACCTGCTTGCCGTCTTTCAGCACAATGGCGTCCTTGCCGATCAAATCAATGCGGCTGACATGGCTGTCGAGATTGATGCGGATGCAGGGCCAGTTGAGGCGATTGGCGACCTGCTCGATATGGGTGGACTTGCCGGTGCCGTGATAGCCCTGGATCATCACCCGGCGGTTGAAGGCGAAGCCCGCCAGGATCGCCAGGGTGGTGTCGCGGTCGAAGCGATAGGCATCGTCGCGGTCGGGCACATGTTCGCTGGTCTTGCTGAACGCTGGCACCTTCATCTTGGTGGCGATGCCGAACACCTTGGCCACATCAATGGTGGTGTCGGGCACGGACGCCACGTTCAGGGTTTCATCAGTCATGGTCATGCAGTCTCATATTCGGCGGTAACGCTGCCGCGTTGATTGGGGGAAAGTGCAGGGGCGCCGTGGTCCGGTTTAACTCAGGAGCCCGGAGGCGCGCAACACGCCATAGGCCTTGATGACCTGTTTCAGGCGCTCTTCGGCGGTCCGGTCGCCGCCATTGGCGTCCGGGTGGAAGCGTTTCACCAGCTCTTTGTAGCGCGCCTTGATTTCGAGCAAAGTGGCGTTGTGGGCCAGTTGCAGCGTGTCCATGGCGATGCTCTGCAGCCGCGTCAGTTGCCGCTCCGGACGGCGGACATGGCCGGGCTCGCCATCCTCACCCAAAACCGCATGGCCGTCATGAAATTCGGGATTGCCCTGGCCGGTGCGGGCGCGGGCGGCCCGCTTGCCCATTGGCCAGGTGGGGCGGTGGCCGAACAAGGCCTCTTCGCGGAACTTCTGCACATCGCCATCGCCCATGCCCTTGAAGAAGTCCCACGACTCATTAAAGGCGCGGGCATGCGCAGCGCAGACGATGACATATTCGGTGAGATTTTCGCGCGATTTGGGAACGCGCGCATTGCCCGGTTTGGCACAGCCCAGCACGCCGCAGGGCGCGAATTCCGGCTCGACCTTGCGGCCATTATCCTTCTTGATGCGGATGTCGCTTTTGAAACGGGGCCGGGGTGGCGTGGGCATGATGGAATTATGGGTCTGAAAGGCAAAAAAACAAGCAAAGCATTTGCTTGACTTTGGCCGCGGCCGGACGCGAAGTCGGAAGTTATGACCGTTGCAGACAGCATCAAGCAGAAACTCACCGCCGCCTTTGCGCCTTCGGAACTTGTGGTGGAAGACGAAAGCGCACGCCATGAAGGCCATGCCGGCCATCGGGCCGGCGGCGAGACCCATTTCGATGTTCACATTGTTTCAGACGCCTTCACCGGGTTGAGCCGGGTGGAACGCCAGCGCCGCATCTATGCCGCGCTGGACGCGGAATTCCGCGCCGGACTGCACGCTTTGTCGCTCAAGGCGCAGACGCCGGCTGAAGCTGTCCGGGCTTAAGCGGTTCTGCATTGCCGGGCGGAATGACGCGCAGCGCCGTCACCTGGTTGCGCTGGCGCCGCAGCACTTCAAATTTGAAGCCAAAAAACGCGAAGCGCTGGCCTGGTTCCGGGATGGTGCCGCTTTCCTGGATCACCAGTCCGGCAATCGTGGTGGCGCCGTCATCCGGCAGATTCCATTCCATTTCGCGGTTGAGATCGCGCACCGAAACCGTCCCGTCCACCAGATAGGAACCGTCCGGCCGCTTGCGCACATCGCGCCGCACCGGGGCCTGATGCTCATCGGGCAGCTCGCCAATGATTTCCGACAGAATGTCTTCCAAGGTCACCAAACCCATCAGCACGCCATACTCATCCACCACCAGCGCAAAATGGGTGCGTTTTTCGCGGAAAGCTTCCAGCTGTTCTTCCAGGGTGGTGGTATCGAGCACGAACCAGGGCTTGGCCGCCAAGCCCACGATATCAATGGCGTCAATATTGCCTTTATTCTCCAGCAGCGCCTGGGCGAGATCCTTGGTGTGGAGCACGCCGATGATATTCTCCGGCTCGTTCCGCCACAGCGGCACACGGGTGTGATGCGAGCTGGTGACGGCCGCCAGTATTTCCTGCGGCGGCAGATCGGCATCCACGCTGCTCATATTGGTGCGGTGCAGGGCGACATCGGCCACCTGCAATTCGCGCAAGTCCAGCACGCCGCCGATCATGTCGCGATGTTCGCGCTCGACACTGCCTTCCTGGTGATGCAGCGCCACCGAGCCGCGAATATCGTCATGCGCCGCTTCGGTGTTTTCCGCGTCGCTTTCGTCCGCCCGCACGCCAAACAGAAACAGCACGCTCCACACCAGCCACTGCACACCCGCCACAATGGGCGCCAGTACGAAAACGACCCGGCGCAAGGTCGGCGCTACCAGGAGCGCAAAACGGTCGGTGCGGGCAATCGCCAAGGTCTTGGGCAGCACTTCGGCGAATACCAGGATCACCATCGTCATGACCGCCGTGGTCACCACCACGGTGCGCGGCCCCAGTTTGGTTTCCAAAAGCGCCGTGACCAGCGAAGAGGCCAGGATGTTGATGAAGGTGTTGCCCAGCAGCAGCGCCCCGATCAGGCGTTCGCGGTTCGCCACCAGGCGGTTGACGGCGCGGGCGGCGCGGCTGCCGTCCTTTTCCATCTGGTGCATGCGCCCGCGCGACACGGCGGTGAGCGCGGTTTCAGACCCGGAGAAAAAGGCCGATATAGCCAGCAGCACGATGATGGTGCCGAGCGAAATAAGCAGCATGGGAATCCCAACCAGGTGGATGCCCGCTTACAATGCCAGTTTTCAGGCTTGGAGAACATCGCGCAGGGCAAGGGCGGGAATATCGGCGGTGACAAAGGCATGTCCCAGCCCGCGCAGCAGCACGAAATTGATCTTGCCGTCCGCCACTTTCTTGTCATGGCCCATGGCGGCGATCAGGGCATCGGGATCGGGCCGGGGCCCCGGAATGTCGGAAATGGCCGATGGCAGCCCCACGGCCTTGAGATGGCGCACAAAGCGCTGCGCATCCGCCGCCGGCGTTAATCCCAGCTTGACCGACAAGTTAAAAGCCAGCGCCATGCCAATGGCGACGCCCTCGCCATGCAGCAGCCGGTCAGAATACCCCGTCAGGGCTTCCAGCGCGTGACCGAATGTATGGCCCAGATTGAGCAAAGCGCGCTCACCGCTTTCGCGTTCGTCACGCGCCACGATATCAGCCTTCATCTGGCAGGAATGGGCGACGGCATGCACCATGGCATTGCTGTCGCCGGACAACGCCAGCGGCCCGTTCTGCTCCAGCCAGGTGAAAAATTCCGCATCGCCCAGCGCGCCATATTTGGCGACTTCGGCATAACCGGCCCTGCGTTCGCGCACGGGCAGGGTGGCAAGCAGCGCGGTGTCCGCGATCACCAGCCGTGGCTGGTGGAAGACGCCGATCAAATTCTTGCCTTGGGGCGTGTTGATGCCGGTCTTGCCGCCCACCGAGGAATCCACTTGCGATAGCAAGGTGGTCGGCACCTGCGCGAAGGCGACGCCGCGCTTGAGAATACCGGCGGCAAAGCCGGTGAGATCGCCGATCACGCCGCCGCCCAATGCCACGATCAAGCCACCGCGGCTGATTTCCATGTCCAGCAGCTTGCTGGTCAAGGTTTCCAGGCCGGCAAAGCTTTTGCTGCCTTCGCCGGGCGGCATCACGACGGGGCGAGCGTCCAGGCCGGCCTGGCCCAGCACATCCAGAAAGGGCGCCAAGTGAATTTCTGCGACGTTGGTATCGGTCACCACCGGTACCGGGCCGCGGGCGAAGGGCTCCAGATGTGCACCCGCCTGCGCCAGCAAGCCATTGCCGACATGAATCGCATAAGCCCGTTCGCCAAGCCCGACGGTGATGATCTTGGTCATGTCTCCAGTCCCCGCTCCCGCAGCGCCGCGACGATGCGGTCCACGGCGCTGTGATGCGATTCGTCGGCGCATTCCAGCGTGATGTCGGCTTGGGCATAGACCGGCTCACGTATCGCAAGCAACTTTTCGATGGTTTCGCGCGGATCGCCATTGCGCAGCAGCGGGCGGGTGTCGCGTTTCTTCACCCGCGACAGCAGCACACCCGCCGGCGCCTTCAACCAGACCGTGAGCGCATTCTCTTTCATCGCGGCGCGGGTGGCCGGGTCCATGAAGGCGCCACCGCCCGAAGCCAGGATATGCGGCGCTTCGCCCAGCAGGCGGGCGATGACGCGGCGCTCGCCGTCGCGGAAATAAGGTTCGCCGAATTTGGCGAAAATCTCGGAGACGGTGAGTCCCGCCGCGGTTTCGATTTCGTGATCGGCGTCGTGGAACGGCACCTCCAGCCGCGCGGCCAGGCGGCGGCCAAGGGATGTCTTGCCCGCGCCCATCATGCCGACCAGTGCCACTGTTTTCTGCAAAGCCATGGGCGTTCGCATACACGAAAGAACCACAAGTTTACAGACTGCCGCGCGGCCCTCACTGTGCGCGGCCACTACGCTGCCGCTAGGCCGCCGCGGGCCGCTTGGCGTTCGCTGGCGCGAACCATGCTACAGGAGGGCCATGAGTCCGCCGCAAAGCACCTCTGGCAAGCTGCAAAAAGGCTCCGGCGCCCTGATTGAGGCATTCCTGGAAATGATGAGTGCAGAACGGGGGGCGCGGGCCAATACCCTGGCCGCCTATCGCCGCGACCTGCTGGATTTCGCCGGGCATGCCAAACACGGCCTGGCAGGCGCCAGCCGCGAAGAGGTCAAGGCCTATATGCGCGGTCTGTCGGGCGCGGGCATCGCGGCTTCCTCCCAGGCGCGAAAGCTGTCGGCGCTGCGGCAGTTTTACGGTTTCCTGTTTGCCGAGGAAATGCGCCCCGACAATCCCACCGATGCGGTGGACGCGCCGCGCGCCGTGCGGCCGCTGCCGAAGATCCTTTCTGCCGCGGACATGGATGCGATGATCGCCGCCGCAACGGCGCAGGCGCAGAAGAATTCCGAAGGCAAGCGCCTGCTGGCGATCGTGGATATGCTCTATGCTGCGGGTCTGCGCGTGTCGGAACTGGCGGGCATGCCGCTGGCGCGCATCAAGGGCAAGGACGGCTTCGTGCTGGTCGAAGGCAAGGGCGGCAAGGAACGGCTGGCGCCGCTCAATCCCAGTGCACGGGAGGCGATCCTGTCCTATCTTGATGTGCGCGCCGAATTTCTGCCGGAAAATTCGCCGCGCGCTGCGCGCTATCTTTTCTGTTCACGGGGCAAGGACGGCTTTCTCACGCGCCAGCGGCTGCACCAATTGCTCAAGGGGCTGGCGCTGACGGCAGGGCTTGATCCGGCCAAAGTGTCGGCGCATGTGCTGCGCCACGCCTTCGCCACCCATCTGATGGAAGGCGGCGCCGATCTGCGCAGTGTGCAGACCCTGCTGGGCCATGCCGACATCGCCACCACCGAGATTTACACCCATGTCGCCAAGGATCACCTCAAGCGCGTGATGCAGAAGGCGCATCCCTTGGCGAAGGTCGGGGAAAAACCCCGGAAAAGCTGAACAAAAACGTTAACCGCGGGATCGTTTTGGTCTTCGGAAGATTTCCTTTTCCGGGGCAGTTGTGGCAGTTTCCCGGCCGTTTCCCCACCCAGAGTCTCCTTGATGCATTACCTGGAATTCGAACGTCCCATCGCCGAACTGGAGGGCAAGATTGTCGAGCTGCAGAAGCTCGCCGAGGCCGACCCGACCATGGACATTGATCAGGACGTGGCGCGCTTGCGCGACCGGGCTGGCGAGATGGTGCGTGATACCTACGCCAGCCTGACGCCGTGGCAAAAGGTGCAGGTGGCACGCCATCCGGGGCGGCCGCATTTTCTCGATTACGGACGCGCGATCCTGGACGATGTCACGCCCCTGGCGGGCGACCGCCAGTTCGGCGAGGACCAGGCGATTGTCGGCGGGCTGGCGCGCTTTCGCGGACGTCCTGTTGTCTTTATGGGCCAGGAACGCGGCAACGATACCCAATCGCGCGTCAAACACAATTTCGGCATGGCGATGCCCGAAGGCTATCGCAAGGCGGTGCGCCTGTTTGAATTGGCGGACCGTTTCGGTTTGCCGGTGCTGTCCTTTGTCGATACCTCGGGCGCCTTTCCCGGCGTCACCGCCGAGGAACGCGGCCAGGCCGAAGCCATCGCCCGTTCGATTGATGCCGGGCTGTCCCTGAAGGCGCCTTTCATCGCCACCATCATCGGCGAGGGCGGCTCGGGGGGCGCCATCGCCATCGCCGCCGCCAATCGTGTCTATATGTTGGAGCATGCGGTCTATTCGGTGATCTCGCCGGAAGGCGCCGCTTCCATCCTGTGGCGCAGCGCCGAAAAGGCGCAGGAAGCCGCCACCGCGCTCAAAATTACGGCGCAGGATCTTCAGCAACTCAAACTGATTGACGCCATCGTGCCGGAGCCCGAAGGCGGCGCACACCGCGCCCCGCAAGCGGCAATTGACGCGGTGTCGGACCAGATCGCCATCGGCCTTGCCGAACTGGACGCCATGACCGGCGAACAACTGGTCAAGTCGCGGCGAGAAAAGTATCTGGCGATGGGTCGCAATCTCTAAATCGTGCTACCACCAGCCGCGCACCTTGAACCAAACAATCGGGATCACCGTCGATAGCACGATCAGGCCCAGGCCGTAAGCATAGCCATAGTGCCAGGCGAGTTCTGGCATGAAGTGGAAATTCATCCCGTACATGCTGGCGACGAAGGTGGGCGGAATGCCCACCACCGAGGCGATGGTGAGAACCTTGAACAGGTCATTCTGCTCGGTGCTGATGAAGCCCAAAGCGGCATCGAGCAGGAACTGGATCTTGTCGGTGAGGTGGACTTCGTAATCATTGAGCGACTGCACATCGCTGGCCGCCATTTTGAGACGCGCCTTGACCTGCGCCTCCATCCAGCTATCGCCATGTTCGGTAACAAAGGGCATGGCACGTTGCAGCACCAGCAAGGTTTCGCGGATATGGGACAGCCGTTCGCCCATGTCACCTATCTCGACCAGGGTGCTGCGCAGCATATGATTGGTTTTCTTGATATTGCGCTGGAAGTCTTCCATGTCCTTGTGGAAAATGCGGCTGGAAATGGCGGTCGCCTCGGCGCGCAATTCCTCCAGCCGGTCGGCGCTGTAATCCACCAGTGCTTCGATGATCACCAGGAAAATGTCGGGGGCGGAACGCTGGCGGCGCTTCACGCGTGTGCCGATGGTTTCAAACGTATGCAGCCGGGAAAAACGGACGGTGACCAGGATGTCGGCAGTGAGGACGAAGCCCAGGGGCGAGGTGACGTCTTTTTCGCCCTTGTTGTGCGGTGTCACGGGCACCGAAAGGGTGAACGCGCCGTCTTCATATTGCAGGCGGCTGGAGAATTCGATTTCTTCCAGCTCTTCGCGGGGCGGAATGTTGAGGCCGTAATCGGTACAGGCCTGGGCGATTTCTTCGCGCGTGGGATTGCACAGATCGACCCAGACCGGCGTGCCTTCTGCAGGATAGACGGTCTTCAACGCGCAAACTCCCCGGCTTGTGACGCGATAACGCGCGAAAATCGCCGAAAGCGCAATGCCAATGGAGCATCGGCCAGGAAAAGTGTGGGTTGCCTAGCGACAGCGTCTTGGCAACGGTTTTCCGAAGGCCGTGCGACCAAAGTTAAGCCAAGGCTCCGTGGCAATGCTTGAATTTCTTGCCCGAGCCGCAAGGGCAGGGCGCATTGCGCTGGACATTGCCCCAGGTGGCCGGATTGTCGGGATTAAATGACCCCGCCGCGGCGCCTGCCTGGGCGTGGGCGAACTCGTCTTCGCCGGTCAGCGGGTTGATATGCGAGGCCTGCATGCTGGGCAAAGCTTGCGGCTCCGGCGGGGCGCCGGTCTGGATCTGGACCTGCATCACCTGCTGGATCACTTCGCTGCGCAGTTTGGAAAGCAGACCCTCGAACAGTTCAAAGGCTTCGCTCTTATATTCGTTCAGCGGGTCGCGCTGGCCATAGCTGCGCAGGCCGACATACTGGCGCAAATGATCCAGATTGACGATGTGTTCGCGCCAATTGTGATCCAGGGTCTGCAGCAGAATCGCCTTTTCGACATAGCGCATGATTTCGGGGCCGTATTCCGCAACGCGGGCGGCGGCGCGGGCTTCCACCGCTTCCTGGATGCGGTGGCGCACTTCCTCGTCGGCGATGCCTTCTTCCTTGGTCCATTCCACAACCGGCAGGTCCACGCCGAAGATGCGCAGCACTTCATCGTGCAGGCCCTGCGCGTCCCACTGTTCGGCATAGGCTTTTTCCGGAATGTGGCGGCTCACCAGCGATTCCACCACTTCCTCACGGAAATCGGCAATTTCGTCAGCGATATCATCGGCAGACATGACTTCGCGGCGCTGCTCGAAGATCACTTTGCGCTGATCGTTGAGCACGTCATCATATTTGAGGATGTTCTTGCGCATTTCGAAATTGCGCGCTTCCACCTTCTGCTGCGCCTTTTCCAGCGCCTTGTTGACCCAGGGATGGATGATGGCTTCGCCCGGCTCCAGGCCCAGCCGCTGCAGGATGCCGTCCATGCGTTCTGAGCCGAAAATCCGCATCAGATCGTCCTGCAGGGACAGGAAGAATTTCGAGGCGCCCGGATCGCCCTGGCGGCCCGAACGGCCGCGCAGCTGGTTATCAATGCGGCGGCTTTCGTGGCGCTCGGTGCCCACGACATACAGGCCGCCGGCGGCCAGCGCCTTTTCCTTGTTGACCGCGATTTCGGCTTTGATGCGCTCGATCTCGCCCTGGCGGCCGTCACCGTCCGTGATGCCCTCCAATTCATTTTTTATGCGCATGTCCAGATTGCCGCCCAACTGGATGTCCGTGCCGCGGCCCGCCATGTTGGTGGCAATGGTGACGGCGCCCGGCACACCGGCCTGGGCGACGATGGTGGCTTCCTGTTCGTGGTAACGTGCATTCAGCACATGATGCTTGATCTTGCGCGTCTTCATCAGCTCGGAAAGCAGTTCGGATTTTTCGATCGATGTGGTGCCGACCAGGATGGGCTGCTGGCGTGCAGCGCATTCTTCCACCAGCTTGACGATGGCGTTGTTCTTCTCGTCGGCGGTGCGATAGACCTCATCGTCATAGTCAATGCGCTTGACCGGCACATTGGTGGGAATGTCGCGCACATCCAGCTTGTAGATGTCCATGAACTCCGCTGCTTCGGTCAGCGCCGTGCCGGTCATGCCGGCCAGCTTGCCGTAAAGCCGGAAGTAGTTCTGGAAAGTGATCGAGGCCAGGGTGACATTCTCGGGCAGGACCTTGACCTGCTCCTTGGCTTCCAGCGCCTGGTGCAGGCCGTCGGAAAAACGGCGGCCTTCCATCATGCGGCCGGTGAATTCGTCAATGATGATGACCTGGTCGTTCTTGACGATGTAATCCTTGTCGCGCTGGAACAGCTTGTGGGCCTTCAGCGCCTGGTTCACATGGTGCAACAGGGTGATGTTTTCGGTGTCGTAGAGATCGCCCACCGGCATCAGCCCGGCGCCGCGCAGCGCCAGGGTCATGCGCTCATTGCCGGCTTCCGTCAGATTGACCTGGCGGGATTTTTCATCGAGCTCGATATCGCCCTCGACCATGCCGGCCATCAGGGCATCAACCTGCTTGTAGGTCTCGGACTGGTCTTCGGTGGGGCCGGAAATGATCAGCGGCGTGCGGGCTTCGTCCACCAGGATGGAGTCCACTTCATCCACGATGGCGAAGGCGTGGCCGCGCTGCGACATCGCATTCAGCGTGTACTTCATGTTGTCGCGCAGATAGTCGAAGCCATATTCGTTGTTGGTGCCGTAGGTGATGTCGGCGGCATAGGCTTCGCGGCGCTGTTCGTCATTGAGGCCGTGAACGATGCAGCCCACGCTCATGCCCAGGAAGCGATAGATCTGGGCCATCCATTCGCCGTCGCGCTGGGCCAGATAATCGTTGACCGTCACGACATGCACGCCATTGCCGGTCAGTGCATTGAGATAGACGGGCAGGGTGGCGACCAGGGTCTTGCCTTCGCCGGTGCGCATTTCGGCAATATGGCCGTCATGCAGCACCATGCCGCCCACCAGCTGGACGTCGAAGTGACGTTGGCCCAGGGTGCGCTTGGCCGCTTCACGGACCACGGCAAAGGCTTCTGGCAGCAGGTCATCCAGCGTTTCGCCGGCCGCCAGCCTTTCGCGGAAGGCGGGGGTCATGGCGCGCAACTCTTCGTTGCTCATCGCCACATAGCGCGGTTCGAGCGCGTTGATCTTGGCGACCACCGCCCATAGGGGCTTGATCTTGCGCTCGTTGGCCGAGCCGAAAATCTGTTTGGCGAGCGAGCCGAAACCCAGCATGAATTCCTCTGTGACGGACGTCTGTTACGGGCCTGAAAAGGGGACCGAAGCCGCCAATTCCGCATGGCAGCCGCGCGGGAGACATAAGAACGGCGTATGTCATTGTCAAATTTGGCGTTCGAGGATTTTTTGCCGCCAAAGCGGGCATGCGGCCAAATCGGCCCTGAACAGCCTTGGCCCCTTGCCAAACGGGCTTTTTCCCAGATGATCCGCACCGTCCGGGCGTTGTGAGACCCGGCGCGGGGGGATGCATGGCCAAAGTGAAAGTCAAGCCGCCGGCCAAGGCCCAGACGGCAGCCAAAGCCGCTGGCCATGCCGTTTCTCCCCCAGTTTCCCCGCTGGCGCCGGCCCGCTTTGCCACCCTGCCGCCCCTGGCCGGGGTGCGGCTGGCGACCGGCGAGGCCGGGGTCAAATACAAAAATCGCACCGATGTGCTTCTGGCCGTGCTGGCGCCCGGCACCCAGGCCGCCGGGGTTTTCACCCGGTCCAAGACTGCCTCCGCGCCCGTGGACTGGTGTCGCAGCCAGCTGCGGCATGGCAGCGCCCGCGCCCTGGTGGTGAACAGCGGCAATGCCAATGCCTTTACCGGCCAGGCCGGTTTGGCGGGTGCGCGCGCCGTGGCCGAAGCCGCGGCCGCCACGGTGGGCTGCAAGGCGTCGGAAGTTTTCCTGGCTTCGACAGGGGTGATCGGCGAGCCGCTGCCGGCGGAAAAGATCACCCGCATTCTGGGCAAGGTGGCCGAGGAAACCTCCGCCAGCGGCTGGCGCGCCGCCGCCGAGGCGATCATGACCACCGACACCTATCCCAAGCTGGCCAGCGCCAGCGCCATGATTGACGGCACCAAGGTGACAATCAATGGCATCGCCAAGGGTTCGGGCATGATCGCACCCGACATGGCGACCATGCTGGCGTTTGTTTTCACTGATGCCGCATTGCCTGCTGCGGTGCTGCAGGAATGCCTGACGGCGGGTACCGGCCCGTCCTTCAACGCCATCACAGTGGATTCCGACACCTCCACCAGCGACACACTGCTGCTGTTCGCCACCGGCAAGGGCGCGCGCCATGCCGCCATCACCAAGGCATCGGACAAGAAGCTGACGGATTTTCGCCGCAAGCTGGACGGGCTGCTGCTGGAACTGGCGCTGGCGGTGGTCAAGGATGGCGAGGGTGCGCAGAAACTGATCCAGGTGGATGTCAGCGGCGCGGACTCCAATGACGCCGCCAAGCGTATCGCGCTCTCCATCGCCAACTCGCCCCTGGTCAAGACCGCCATCGCCGGCAACGACGCCAATTGGGGCCGGGTGGTGATGGCCGTGGGCAAGGCCGGCGAAGCCGCCGACCGCGACAAGCTGAAAATCTCCTTCGGCGGCCATGTCGTGGCCGAGAAGGGCCAGCGTGCCACCAAGTATGACGAGAAGATCGCGACCAAGGCGGTGTCCGGCCGCGATGTTCAGATCGCCGTCGAACTTGGGATCGGGAAAGGGATCGCACGCGTTTGGACGTGCGATCTCACACATGGCTACATAGATATCAACGGAAGCTACCGCTCTTAAGCCAGCGCGGCGTCCAGGGTGATTTCCGCCTTCAGCAATTTCGAGACCGGGCAGCCGGCTTTGGCCTTGCCCGCCAGCTCCGCGAACTTCGCGGCGTCGGTGCCGGGGATTTTGGCGCGCAGGGTCAGATGCACCTTGGTGATGGCAAAGCCGTCGCCCTGTTTTTCCAGGGTGACATCGGCCTGGGTGTTCATCTCGTCGGCGGTGAGACCGGCTTCGCTCAGGATCAGCGACAGCGCCATGGTGAAGCAGCCGGCATGGGCGGCGCCGATCAGTTCCTCGGGATTGGTGCCGGGCTTGCCTTCAAAGCGGCTGGCAAAGCCATAGGGATAATCCTTCAGCGCCCCGCTCTTGGTCGAGATCGCGCCCTTGCCGTCCTTGAGACCGCCGCGCCAGACTGCTGTTCCGAAAGTCGTCATTTTGCTCTCCTTGTTTGTGCCGATATTAATGCCGGTTTACCATGACGTTTAATTCAACCTTAGCCACGGACCTTCATGATGACCGCAACAAAGGCACACGATCTTTTATTGGTCGTGGCCGCTGCGTTGGTGGACCCTGACGGACGCGTGCTGATCGCGCAACGTCCCGAAGGCAAGAGTATGGCGGGGTTATGGGAATTTCCGGGCGGCAAGGTCGAGACCGGCGAAACGCCCGAAGCGGCGCTGATCCGCGAACTCCAGGAAGAACTGGGGATCACGGTGAAGGAGCCCTGTCTCGCGCCGTTCACCTTTGCTTCGCATACCTATGGCGCATTTCACCTTTTGATGCCGCTCTATATTTGCCGGCGCTGGGACGGAAGTCCCCAAAACCTGACGCATGCTGCGCTGAAATGGGTGCGGCCGCGGGAGCTGCTTGCCAGCGCGGACGCTTATCCCATGCCCGCCGCCGACTTGCCGCTTATTCCCATGCTGCGCGATCTGCTGTGAAAGGCTTTGCCGCTGACAATGGCGGCGCCACGGCTATCGAGTATGCCCTGGTGGCCGGATTGATCGCGATGGTGATCATTTCCACCGTCACCAGCATGGGCACCAAGCTGAACACCATGATCGCATCGGCGGCGACCGGCCTGCGCTAGTCCCGGCGGATTTTGATTTCCGCCGTACCCAGCACTTCGGCCAGCCGCGTCTTGGCGCTGCCCGGTTGCAGCGGCTGCTGCTGGCTTTGATGCGGCGCCCAGCCGGTGAGATAGACGATCTCGAAAGTGGCATCGAGCTTGCCATCGCGGGCATGATGGCCGCGATAATGCGCCAGCATCGCAGCCATTGTATCGCGGCGCAGGAATGTCTTGCGCCTTTCGCTCAGCGCATTGGTCTGGCCGTGCGCCCGCAGATCGCGCGCCAGATTGGCAAAATCGCCATAGCGCACCGCCACCCTTTCGACATCGGCCACCGGCAGGGCGAAGCCGCCGCGCTGCAATAGCGCGCCCATGTCGCGGACATCCCCGAAGGGCGAGATGCGCGGCGAAATCCCGCCCAATGTTTCGCTTTCGGCATGGGCGAAACTTTCGCGCAATTCCGTCAGGGTGGCGCCGCCGAACAATGCGCCAAGAAACAATCCGTCCGGCTTCAGGGCGCGGCGGATCTGCACCAGCGCACCGGGCAAATCATTGATCGTTTGAAGCGAGAACAGACTGACGGCCAGATCAAAGGAGGCCGGTTCGGCGGCCAGGATTTCGGTCTGGTCAAAAGCTGTCTGCGACCATTGTGAGGCAAAGCCCCGCAAGGTCTGGGGCAAGCCTTCGCCGATCCAAAGCCCGTTTTCAAAGCGCCGCGTCACCGTGGCCAGCCGGTCGGCCAGGCCTTCGATGGCGCCCTGGGCCAGGAAGGTATCGCCCGCCATTGCTTTGGCGCGCGCCTGCCGCATCTGGGCTGTGCGAAAATCAAAAAGGGGCGGGCGGTCTGCGGTCATGACGGCTAGAGTAGCGGCATGGGGATGGAATGGAAAAGCGGCCTTCTTGATCTGGTGTTTCCACCGGTGTGTATCGCTTGCCGGGAGCCCAGTGGCAGCCAAGGTTTCTGCGCCCAATGTTGGAGCACGATCCAGTTTCTGGACGGCCCACTTTGCGCCTGTTGCGGCATTCCCTTTGATGTGGCGCTGCTGGAAGGCAGCCTATGCGCACTTTGCCTGACGCGCCCGCCGGCTTTCGACAAGGCCCGCGTCATTCTGCGCTACGACGATGTCAGCCGCGCTCCGATTCTGGCGCTCAAGCATGCCGACCGGCTCGACCTGGTGCCGGGGTTCGCGCTGTGGCTGGAACGGGCAGGGCGCGGATTGATCGAAGACAGTGACCTGATCGTGCCGGTGCCGCTGCACCGGGGCCGGTTGTGGCGGCGGCGTTATAATCAGGCTGCGGAACTGGCGCGGGCCTTGTCGCGCCGCAGCGGCGTTGCGTACGACACTGCCGTGCTGATGCGGAGCCGCGCCACGCCCAGCCAGGGCGCCATGCCGTCCGCCAAGGCAAGGCGGCGCAATGTGATGGGCGCTTTCAAGGTTTCGCAGCCCTTGCGGGTGGCTGGGCGCAGCATCCTGCTGGTGGACGATGTTTTGACCACTGGGGCGACCGCCGAGGCCGCCAGCCGGGCCCTGAAGCGGGCGGGGGCGGCAAAAGTACAGATTCTGGCGCTGGCGCGCGTTGTCCGCGCGGCAGAGATGATTATATAGATTTCCGGCAACAACGGTTCAGGTCGCATGAAACCCGTCACCATCTACACCACCCCGATCTGTCCCTATTGCGCCCGCGCCAAGTCGCTGCTGGGCAAGAAAGGCGTCGCCTATGACGAGGTGGATGTGATGATGGACACCAAGGCGATGAACGAGATGCGGGAGAAATCCGGCGGCGCCCGCACCGTACCGCAGATTTTCATCGGCGAAACCCATGTCGGCGGCAGCGATGAACTGGCGGTGTTGGAGCGCGAAGGCAAGCTCGACGCTTTGTTGGCGTGAGCGCCGCGACGAAATTCCGCGCCGCCTGTGTCCAGCTTCGCTCAGGCGAGGATGTGGCGCAGAATATCCGCGATGCCGCGGCCTTGATCCGCGAAGCGGCGCGCGGCGGGGCGCAGTTCATCGCCACGCCGGAAAATACCAGCCTCATGGCCGCCGATGGCGGCGCCAAGCTTTCGCAATCCTTCGACGAATCTCATGACAAGGCGCTGCCGGCCTTCGCCGCCCTGGCGAAAGAGCTGGGTGTGTGGCTGCTGATCGGCTCCCTGGCGATCAAGGTCAGCGACAGCAAGACCGCCAACCGGTCTTTCCTGATCGGCCCCGACGGCGCGATTACGGCGCGTTACAGCAAGATTCACCTGTTCGACGTGGATCTGGCGGGCGGCGAGAGCTACCGCGAATCCAGCACCGTGGCCGGCGGCGACGCCGCGGTGTTGGCGCCGACGCCTTGGGGCAAGATCGGCTTGTCCATCTGTTACGACATGCGCTTCGCCGCGCTGTACCGCGCCCTGGCCCAGAAAGGCGCCTTTGCCTTTACCGCGCCTTCGGCTTTCACGGTTCCCACCGGCCAGGCCCATTGGCATGTGCTGCTGCGGGCCCGGGCGATTGAAAACGGTGCTTTCATGATCGCGCCCGCCCAGGGCGGCACGCACGCCAATGGCCGCAAAACCTATGGCCACAGCCTGATCGTGGATCCTTGGGGAACCGTGCTGGCGGAAGCGGGAACCGATCCGTGTGTGATATTCGCCGACATTGATCCGGCCCTTTCTGCCGAGGCGCGGGCCAAGCTTCCCAGCCTGCGCCATGATCGGAACTTCATAGTTCCCTGAGCCGAGCTCTTGCCAAAAAAAACGGCTGGCATAATGTCCCCACTCGGCCTGGGGGCAGGCCGTTGGAGCGTGTCGAAGTTGATCGTCTATAGTTTGCGTTGCAAGAACGGCCACGAGTTCGAAGGCTGGTTCCGCGATAGTGCGTCCTATGACGTCCAGTCGGGCGAGGGCTCGCTTTGCTGTCCCACGTGCAATTCGCGCCGCGTCGAAAAATCAATCATGGCGCCGGCCCTGGCCGCGAACCGCAATGCGCCCAAGGTGCAGAGCGACGCCAAGGCCACGCGCCAATTCATGACCGGCCTGCGCAAATATGTGCAGGAAAATGCCGAATATGTCGGTCCCAATTTCGCCGAGGAAGCGCGCAAAATCCATTATGGCGAGACGTTCGACCGCCACATCTATGGCGAGACGACGGCCGATGAGGCGCAGTCGCTGGTGGAAGAGGGCGTGGACGTCGCGCCTTTGCCGCCGGATATAGACGGCGCGAATTAGCGCGCAGCTACGATCATGTAGTTGATGTCCATATCGCCGGACAATTTCCAATCCCAGCCAATCGGATTGAAAGAAACACCCTGAGTTTTCAGTATAGTTAAGCCGCTATCTTCAAGTTTCGCGCGAAGATCGTTCGGCGCCATGAAGCGGTTCCAGTCATGGGTGCCGCGCGGCAGCCAGCCCAGCACGTATTCTGCGCCGATCTTAGCCAGGGCCAGGGATTTGAGGGTCCGGTTGAGGGTGGCGACGATGGTGATGCCGCCCGGTTTGACCAGTTGGGTGCAGGCCGCCAGATAGGCGCCAACATCGGCAACATGCTCGACAACTTCCATGTTCAGGACCACGTCGAAAGACAGGCCCTCCGCCGCCAGGGTCTCGGCCGTGGTGGCGCGGTAGCTGATGGTCACGCCGGACTGGGCGGCATGGGCCTTGGCGGTACCGATATTGCGCTCCGAAGCGTCCGCCCCGGTGACGGCAAAACCCAGCCGGGCCATTGGCTCGCTGAGCAGACCGCCGCCGCAACCGATGTCCAGCAGGCTGAGGCCCTCGAAGGGACGCAGCCCTTGGCGGCCGAATCGGCTGGCTGCTTCCCGGCGGATGAATTCCAGCCGAACCGGGTTGAATTTGTGCAGGGGGGCGAATTTCCCGCTAGGGTCCCACCATTCCGCCGCGATGGCCGAGAATTTGGCCACTTCTGCCGGGTCAACCGAAAGGCCCGTTGAAGTCTCGGTCAAAGTGTCTGTGGAGGCGGTTTGCTGGGTCATTTCAAGGGTTGAGCGCGGGGGCGGCCCCGTTTATGTAGGCCGCCGCAAAGTTTGGGGCAAATATGGCGATCATCGCGATGAAATTCGGGGGCACTTCGGTGGCCGACCTGGACCGCATCCGCCATGTCGCTGGCCTGGTGAAGCGGGAAGTCGAGCGCGGCAACAAGGTGGCCGTCGTGGTTTCCGCCATGGCGGGCGAAACCAACAAGCTGGTGGCGTGGACCAACGAGGCCGCCCGCCCGACCTTGGACGCCGCTGATGGCAAGATGCTGCAGCCCATTCCCGACCAACGCGAATATGACGTGGTGGTGGCCGCCGGCGAACAGGTGACCGCCGGACTGCTGGCAATCACCCTGAACGCCATGGGCGTGAAGGCGCGGTCGTGGCTGGGCTGGCAGATTCCGATTGAGACTTCCGCCGTGCATGGTTCAGCCCGTATCGAAGGCGTCCCGGCCACTGATATGCAGCGCGCTATTGAAGGCGGCGAGGTTGCGGTGGTGGCGGGTTTCCAGGGCATGGCGCCGGGCCAGCGCATTTCGACTTTGGGCCGGGGCGGTTCGGACACCAGCGCCGTGGCCGTGGCGGCCGGCATCCATGCGGCGCGCTGCGATATCTATACCGACGTGGATGGCGTTTATACCACCGACCCGCGTATCGTGCCCAAGGCGCGGCGGCTGGAAAAAATCGCCTTTGAGGAAATGCTGGAAATGGCATCCCTCGGCGCCAAGGTGCTGCAGACCCGCTCGGTGGAAATCGCCATGCTGCACCGGGTGCCCACACGGGTGCTTTCGACTTTTACGCCCGATGTGGGCGGGACTTTGCTTTGCGACGAGGAAGATATCGTGGAAAAGAAACCGGTCACCGGCATCGCCTATAGCCGTGACGAAGCCAAGATCACTTTGCACAAGATCCCGGATCGTCCCGGCATCGCCGCCTCCATCTTCGGCCCGCTGGCCGATGGCGGCGTCAATGTGGACATGATCGTGCAGAATGTCTCGGAAGACGGCAAAAAGACCGATCTCACCTTTACCGTGTCGCGCAGCGAACTGGCCCGCGCCCTGGCGGCGATTGAAAAGCACGCCACCGAGATCGGCTATCGCGATGTCACCCATGCCGCCGATGTGGCCAAGGTCTCGATCATCGGCATCGGCATGCGGGCGCATCCCGGCGTCGCCCAGATGATGTTCCGCACCTTGTCCGACAAGGGCATCAATATTCAGGTGATCTCGACCTCCGAGATCAAGGTCAGCGTGCTGATCGCCGAGGAATATGTCGAGCTGGCAGTGCGGGCGCTGCATTCCGCCTATGAGTTGGACGCCGCCTGAGACATACTCTTGCTGACACCAATGAGGTTGGCTGAATGACTGTGGCGGTTGGCGGTCCACGCCTGCTTTTGCGCCGCCTGCGCGAAATCATGGCGGAGCAGACCAGCGCCCAGATGCGCCTGGACAAGCTTGTCACCGTCATCGCCTCCAACATGGTGGCGGAAGTCTGCTCCATCTATCTGCGCCGCGCCGGCAAGGTGCTGGAACTGTTCGCCACCGAGGGCCTCAACCGCGCCGCCGTCCATAACACCCGCCTGAAGGAGGGCGAGGGACTGGTGGGCCTGGTCAGCGAAACCGCCGAGGCGGTCAACCTGTCAGACGCCCCCGCCGACCCGCATTTCTCATACCGTCCGGAAACCGGCGAAGACCCCTTCAAGAGCTTCCTGGGCGTGCCGATTGTACGCGGCGGCCAAGTATTCGGCGTGCTGGTGGTGCAGAACAAGGCCGAGCGCATCTACGCCGAGGAAGAAGTCGAGGCGCTGCAGACCGTGGCCATGGTGCTGGCCGAAGTGGTGGCGCAGGGCGGCTTCTTCAATGTCGCCGAACTGGACGAGCCGGAACTGCGCACCGACCGTCCCCGCAAATTCATGGGCGACGGATTGTCTGATGGCGTGGCCGTCGGCCATGTCGTGCTGCATGAGCCGCGCGTCAAGGTTGACCGCATGATCGCGGACAATCCGGTGGAAGAACTCAAGCGGCTGGAAGAAGCGATTTCCAGCTTGCGCGAATCCGTGGACCAGATGCTGGTGTCGTCGGAACTGGACCTGACGGGCGAGGGGCGCGAAGTCATCGAAGCCTATCGGCTGTTCGCCTATGACCAGGGCTGGCGCCAGCGCATGCGTGATGCGGTGCGCACCGGCCTGACGGCGGAAGCCTCGGTCGAGCGTGTGCAGGACGAAACCCGCCTGCGGGTGCAGCGCCTGGGCGATCCGATTTTGCGCGAACGGGCGCATGATTTCGATGATCTGGCGCGGCGGCTGCTGCGTCATCTCACCGGCGACAGCGGCCAGCAACAATTGCCACGCGGTTCCATTCTGGTGGCGCGCAACATGGGCCCTGCCGAATTGCTGGATTATGGCCGTGAGACCTTGCTGGGGCTGGCGCTGGAAGATGCCGCCTCCACCAGCCATGTCGCCATCGTCGCCCGCTCCATGGGCCTGCCGCTGGTTTCGTCGCTGGACGGCATTGCGGATAATGCCCGCAGCGGCGACGCCATTGTGGTGGATGGCGAATCCGGTGAAGTGCATCTGCGCCCGCCTGCCGAAATCATTTCCGCCTTTGAGGAAAAGCGCGGGTTGCGCGTGCAGGCCCAGGCGCGCTTTGCCGCCATCCGTGATCTGCCCGCGATCACCAAGGATGGCGTGGCAATCAAGTTGATGATGAATGCCGGCCTGGAATTCGACATGCCGCATTTGAAGGAATCCGGCGCAGACGGCATCGGCCTGTTCCGCACCGAGCTGCAGTTCATGATCGGTGAAACCATGCCGCGCCTGGCCGACCAGCGGGCTTTCTACAAATCCATTTTCGATGCGGCGGGCGACAAGCCGGTGGTGTTCCGCACGCTCGATCTTGGCGGCGACAAGGTGCTGCCCTATGCCCGCTGGGAGCGTGAGGAAAATCCCGCTTTGGGCTGGCGCGCCATTCGCATCGCGCTCGATCGTCCCGCCTTGCTGCGCTATCAGGTGCGCGCGCTTTTGGAAGCGGCGATGGGCCGGACCTTGCGTATCCTTCTGCCGATGGTCTCGGACGTGGATGAATTCAATCGCGGCCGCGCCCTGATTGACCGCGAACTGGAACGGGCCCGCCTGCTCAACAAGACGCGGCCGACGCAAGTGCTGGTGGGCGCCATGCTGGAAGTGCCGGCCCTGGCATTCATGTTGCCGCAACTGATGCGCTCCGCCGATTTTGTCTCCATCGGTTCCAATGATCTTCTCTCGCTCGCCTTTGCCGTGGATCGTACCAATCCGCGCGTCGCCAAGCGCTATGACAATCTCAATCCTGCCTCGCTCACCCTGATCCGCCTGATCGTGCAGAGCGCGGCGGAAAACAGCGGCGATCTTTCCCTGTGCGGCGAGATGGCGGGCAGGCCGCTGGATGCCATGGCGCTGCTGGGTCTGGGCCTGCGCACTTTGTCCATGCAGCCGGGGCAGATCGGCCCGATCAAGACCATGATCCGCAGCCTCAATCTCAGCGAGATTTCCAGCTTTGTGGACCGGCTATGCGGCCGCACCGATCATAGCCTGCGCACCAGGCTGGCCGCCTTCGCGGCGGAACGCGGTATCGTTTTGAAGTAAAACACCGCAAACATGGTCCGGGAGCTGTTGCAGATGCGAAGGTTGTTCTATTCCCGGCTTTTCGGGTAAGGTGCGCCCGGGCAGTTTTTTGCAGGCAAAACCCGGTTTTTCCGGGGTTTTTGACCTGCGAGCGCCTTCTGAGCCATGACGAAGGTCACGCAAATGAGTTTTGACGAAGACGGCGGCACGGGTCGCCGCCGTATCCATTTGCGCGAAATTTCCGGCGACAGCGAGGCGCCGCTGGAGACGGTGGGCCAGGATTTGCGCGCCGCGCGCCTGCGCCGGGGCGACGACCTGGCCACGGTTTCGCGGTCCCTCAAGATCCGCAAAGACCATCTGGAAGCGGTGGAAGAGGACAATTTCAACGGCTTGCCGGGCAAGACCTATGCGATCGGTTTTGTGCGTTCCTATTCCGGTTATCTCGGCCTGGATTCTGCCAAGATCGTGAAACGCTACAAGCTGGAGATTTCCGGCCGCCACGACGAACATCACCAGATCACCGAAAACAATTTCCATGTCGAAGACCAGCGCCGCCTGCCATATGGCTGGCGCATCGTGGCCGGTGTCGTCGGGTTGGCGTTGATCTATGGCGTCTGGCATCTGGTGTCGGCGGGCCCTACCGCCCAGCCCGTGCCCGCGCCGCCGTCTTTATCAACACCGCGCCAGCAGGTCGTTGCCGCTGACAAGCCCGCGCCTGCACCACCGCCGCCGGCAGAGCCCGCCACAGGCGACACCGCCGCGCCGACGCCGGCCGCCAACACCGCGCCGCCCACACCGCCGCAAGCGGCGCTGCCCAATGACGGCAATATGTCATCGGGTGTTGCCGCTGCGGCCCCCACCAATGGCCGCGCCGTGCCGCCGCCCGCCGTTCCGGCGGTGCCGCCGGCTTCCACCATCACCGCCACCGGTGAAGTTTATGGCCAGAACAACGCCAATCCGCGCGTGGTGCTGCGCGCCCGCGGCGATACCAAAATGACGGTGCGCGGGGCCGATGGCACGCTGTATCTCAACAAGGACCTCAAGGCGGGTGATTCGTATCAGGTGCCCAATATCCCCGGCCTGTCGCTGGCGACCAGCAATGCCGGCGCGGTGGATGTGACGCTGGACGGCCTGGACAAGGGCCGGGTGGGGCAAAACCAGCAGATTCTGGGCCATGTTTCTCTCGACACGCAGTCGCTTGTCGAGCGCTTCAATTCGCACTAAGGAAACGTCATGAGCGTTCGTGCCTATCGCGACATTCACCGGCGCAAATCGCGCCAGATCATGGTCGGCAATGTGCCGGTCGGCGGCGACGCGCCGATCACGGTCCAGACCATGACCAACACCATCACCGGTGATGCCCGCGCCACCATCGAGCAGATTCGCGGCATCGTGGAAGCCGGCGCCGATATCGTGCGCGTTTCCTGCCCCGACGAGGACGCCACCAAGGCGATGAAGGCCATCACCAAGGCGTCAGAAATTCCGGTCGTGGCCGATATTCATTTTCACTATAAGCGCGCCATCGAGGCGGCCATCAATGGCGCCGCCTGCTTGCGCATCAATCCCGGCAATATCGGCAGTCCCCAGCGCGTGCGTGAAGTGGTACAGGCGGCCAAGGATCATGGCTGTTCCATGCGTATCGGCGTCAATGCCGGCTCGCTGGAGCCCGACCTGCTTGAGAAGTATGGCGAGCCGTGCCCCGAAGCCATGGTCGAGAGCGCGCTGAACCATGCCCGCATTCTCGATGATCTGGATTTTCGCGAATACAAGATTTCGGTGAAAGCGTCCGATCCCTTCCTGGCGGTGGCCGCCTATCAGGCGCTGGCGGATGCGATTGATTGCCCGCTGCATGTCGGCATCACCGAGGCGGGCGGGATGATTTCCGGCACCGTCAAGTCCTCCATCGGCATGGGCATGCTGTTGTGGAGTGGCATCGGTGACACCATCCGCGTCTCGCTGTCCGCCGATCCGGTGGAAGAAGTGCGCGTCGGCTTCGATATTCTCAAGTCGCTCAATCTGCGCCATCGCGGCGTCAATATCGTGTCTTGCCCCAGCTGCGCCCGCCAGGGCTTCAATGTCATTGAGACCGTCAAGACATTGGAAGAAAAGCTCAAGCACATCGCCACCCCCATGTCGCTTTCGATCATCGGCTGCGTCGTCAATGGTCCGGGCGAGGCCAAGGAAACCGATCTGGCCTTTACCGGTGGCGGCGCGGGCAAGGGCCATGGCATGATCTATCTCAACGGCAAGCCCGCTTATAAGCTGGGCAATGATGACCTGGTGAGCCACGTCGTGGAGTTGTGCGAAAAGAAGGCCGCCGAAATCGAAGCGCAGCGTAACGGAGCGCCGCTAGAAGCCGCGCAGTAGCGACGCTTCATGATACCCGCCGCCAAGCTGGAGCGCCTGCTCGACCGTTTTTCCGCTATTGAAAGCGAGATGGCGTCGGGCGCGTCCGGCCCGGCCTTTGTCAAACTTTCCCGCGAACATGCCGAACTGGCGCCGGTGATCGAGGCGGCGCGCGCGCACCGCGACGTCCAGACCCAGCTGGAAGGCGCCGAGGCGATGATCGCCGATCCCGCTACCGATTCCGAAATGCGCGGCATGGCGGAACAGGAACGTGCCGATCTTCGCGACAGGCTGACGGCGCTGGACCATGAGCTCAAGATTCAATTGCTGCCGCGCGACGCAACGGACTCTTCATCCGCCATTGTGGAAATCCGCGCCGGCACCGGCGGTGACGAGGCGGCGCTTTTTGCCGGCGACCTGCTGGGCATGTACCAGCGCTATTGCGGCTTGCAAGGCTGGAAGACGCAGATCATGGCGCTCAGCGAAAGCGACCTCGGCGGCTACAAGGACGCCACCTTGGAAGTGGAAGGGCGCGGCGCCTATGCCAAGCTGAAATTTGAAAGCGGTGTCCACCGGGTGCAGCGCGTCCCTGCCACCGAAAACCAGGGCCGCATCCACACATCCGCGGCGACGGTGGCAGTGCTGCCGGAAGCCGAGGACGTCGATGTCGATATCCAGGACAAGGACCTTCGCATTGACACATACCGCGCCCAGGGCGCCGGCGGCCAGCATGTCAACAAAACCGACAGCGCCGTGCGCATCACCCATATTCCCACCAACACGGTGGTGGCGATGCAGGAAGAAAAATCCCAGCACAAGAACAAGGCCAAGGCGATGATGCTGCTGAAGGCCAAGATTTACGACGCCGAGCGCAAGCGGGTGGATTTGGCGCGGGCCACCGAGCGCAAGAGCCTGGTGGGCTCGGGCGACCGCAGCGAGCGCATCCGCACCTATAATTTTCCGCAGGGCCGCGTCACCGACCATCGCATCAACCTGACGCTTTACAATCTGGCGCGCATCATCAGCGGCGATGAATTGGGTGAGATCGTGGATGCGCTGGTGGCGCAGGATCAGGCCGACAGGCTGGCCGAGTTCGAAGCGTCCGACACGTGACCTTCGAGGAAGCGGCGAAGAATTTGGCCGCCGCGGGGGTGGAAAGTCCCCGCACCGAGGCGCGATTGCTCTATGCCCATGCGCTTGGCGTGCGGCGCGACGATACCTTGTCCGCCCAACTCAAACCCACGCCGCAGCAGACAGCAGCCTTTGCTGCGATGGTGGCGCGGCGGATCGCCCGCGAACCTTTCGCCTATGTCACGGGTGCCAGGGAATTCTGGAGCCTGGATTTTCAGGTCGGGCCCGGCGTGCTGGTGCCGCGCCCGGAAACGGAAACCCTGATTGAAGAAGCGCTGCGCGTTATTCCCGACCGGAATACGCCTCTTGCCATCGCCGATCTGGGCACCGGCTCGGGTGCGCTGCTGATCGCCGCCCTGAAGGAATTTCCCCGCGCTGCCGGACTGGGATTGGATTCGTCGGCTGAGGCCCTTGGCTATGCCAAGCGCAATGTCTTCGCCCATGATCTTTCGGCGCGCGCCAAGCTGAAGCTGGACGATTGGGCCGCCGCGCCGGACGACAGCTTCGATCTGGTCTTTTCCAATCCGCCCTATATTCCCTCGGCGGACATCGAAAGTCTGGACCCCGAGGTTTCGCGCTTTGAGCCGCGCGCCGCTTTGGATGGCGGGCCGGACGGGCTGGATGCCTATCGCGCCCTGGCATTGGTGTTGCCCCGAATGCTCAAAAAGGGCGGGCGGGCCATTCTGGAAATTGGCGCCGGACAGGCCGTGGAACCCCTATTTCAGGGTTCCGGGCTGCGCCTGGCAGGGATAACCCCCGATCTGGGCGGGATTCCACGGGCCGTTTTGCTGGAAAAAGCCTGATCGGCCCTTGGAAAAACCGCGCCAATCCCCTAAGTTGGGGGCAATGGAATCGTGAGATTCCGCCCGAGGATGCTGAGAAAGCACACGGGCTAGTCGCCGCGAAGACGCGGCGGCAGGGGACCTTAAAGCGAACTTTGGATTGTGCCGGGCAGCATTTCGCTATGCCTGAGCGCAAGGAAACAAAGGCAATTTTTTGACACAACACAATGGTGCATTCGTGAAACGCTCTCGTAGAGGCGGCCGCAGGCCGCAGCACAACAATGGTGGCGGCGGCGGTGGAGGGGGCGGCGGCAACAACAATGGCGGCGGCGGCGGCGGGTTCAATCCCAACCGTACGTTCGATTCCTCCGGTCCGGACGTGAAAATCCGCGGTTCGGCCTCCCATGTTTACGAGAAATATCTTCAGCTCGCCCGTGACTCCAACAGCTCCGGCGACCGGGTGACAGCCGAGAACTACCTTCAGCATGCGGAACATTATTTCCGCATCATGGCGGCCCAGCAGGCCCAGGCGGCCCAACATGCCGCCCAGCAGGCGGCGCAGAATCCGGGTCGTCAGCCGGACGCCAATGGCCAGCAGCCCCAAATCGCACAGCAGGGTAGCCAGCAGCCCGGCAACGGTCCCTCCTTTTCCCTGGCCGAAGGCGGCGATGGCGAAGAAGAAGGCGAAGACGCCGAAGCTACGTAATTTTTGGTGTCTGCTGTTTGCGGTGGATCAAGGGCTTTAACCGCCTCATCTTTTAGGCTTCCCTTGGCACTTGCACTGGGGGTTCCACCTTCCCATATCAGCCGGGAACGGCGCCCCAAAGCGGGGCCGTATCTTAAGTATGCCTGCGCCCGGTCCGGGGCAGGCCGGAGGCAGTATGGATATCGAGAAATTCACCGAGCGTTCGCGCGGCTTCATCCAGTCGGCGCAGAACCTGGCCCTCAGAGAGGGCAACCAGCAATTTACGCCCGAGCATCTCCTCAAGGTCTTGATCGACGATGACGAAGGTCTGGCGGCGCGCCTGATCACCGCCGCAGGCGGCAATGACCGCGCGGTGCGCAATGCCACGGAAGCGGCGCTGAAGAAATTGCCCAAAGTGCAGGGCGGTTCCGGCCAGGTCTATCTGGCGCAGGACACCGCCAAGCTGCTGGACAATGCCGAACAGCTTGCCAAAAAGGGCGGTGATAGTTTCGTCACCGCCGAATATCTGCTGTTGGCGCTGGTGTTGGCATCGGGCAGCGAAGCGGCCAAGATTCTCAAAGATGCCAGCGTCACCGCGCAAGGGCTTAACAAGGCGATTGCCGATTTGCGCCAGGGCCGCACCGCCGACAGCGCCACGGCGGAAAATTCCTATGACGCGCTGAAGAAATATGCCCGCGACCTCACCGAGCTGGCCCGCACCGGCAAGCTTGATCCGGTGATCGGCCGCGATGAAGAAATCCGCCGCACCATCCAGGTGCTCAGCCGCCGCACCAAGAACAATCCCGTGCTGATCGGCGAGCCCGGCGTGGGCAAGACCGCCATCGCCGAAGGCCTGGCGCTGCGCATCGTCAATGGCGACGTGCCCGAAAGCCTGCGCGACAAGAAATTGATGGCGCTGGACATGGGCTCGCTGATTGCGGGCGCCAAGTTCCGCGGTGAGTTCGAGGAACGGCTGAAGGCGGTGCTGAATGAAGTCACCGGCGCGGCCGGCAGCGTCATCCTGTTCATTGACGAGATGCACACTTTGGTCGGCGCCGGCAAGGCCGATGGCGCCATGGATGCGTCGAACCTGCTCAAGCCGGCGCTGGCGCGGGGCGAGCTGCATTGCATCGGCGCCACCACGCTGGATGAGTATCGCAAATATGTCGAAAAAGACGCTGCCCTGGCGCGGCGCTTCCAGGCCGTGTTCGTGGGCGAGCCCACGGTGGAGGACACGGTCTCGATCCTGCGCGGCCTGAAAGAGAAATACGAGCTGCATCACGGCGTACGGATCACCGATTCCGCCATAGTTGCGGCGGCGACCTTGTCCAACCGCTACATCACCGACCGTTTCCTGCCCGACAAGGCCATCGATCTGATGGACGAGGCGGCGTCGCGCCTGCGCATGCAGATTGATTCCAAGCCGGAAAAGCTGGACGAACTCGACCGCCGCATCATGCAGCTCAAGATCGAGCGAGAAGCCCTGAAGCGCGAAAGCGATGCCGCCAGCCGTGACCGGCTGCTCACCCTGCAAAAGGAGCTGGGCGAGCTGGAAGACGAATCCGGTGTGCTGACCGCGCGCTGGCTGGAAGAAAAGAAATCCGTCTCGGATGTGCAAGGCCTGAAGGAAAAGCTGGATGCCGCCCGCCAGGATGTTGAGATTGCACAGCGGCGCGGCGACTTCGCCAAGGCCGGCGAGCTGACCTATGGCGTGATCCCCGACCTGGAGCGCAAGCTCAAGGATATCGAGGGCAAGAAGGACGAAGCGCTGGCTTCCGAAGTGGTCACGGCGGAAAATATCGCTCAGATCGTGTCGCGCTGGACGGGCATTCCGGTGGACCGCATGCTGGCGGGTGAGCGCGAAAAACTGCTGGCGATGGAAAGCGCCCTGGCTGGGCGCGTGATCGGACAGGACGCGGCGGTGCGCGCCATTTCCAATGCCGTGCGCCGCGCCCGCGCGGGCCTGCAGGACCCCAACCGGCCCATCGGCTCATTTCTGTTCCTGGGGCCCACCGGCGTCGGCAAGACCGAACTGACCAAGGCGCTGGCCGCGTTCCTGTTCGACGATGACAGCGCCATGGTGCGTATCGACATGAGCGAGTTCATGGAAAAGCATGCCGTGGCGCGCCTGATCGGCGCCCCGCCCGGTTATGTCGGCTATGAAGAGGGCGGTGTCCTCACCGAAGCGGTGCGGCGGCGGCCTTATCAGGTGATCCTGTTCGACGAAGTCGAGAAAGCGCATAGCGATGTTTTCAACGTGCTGCTGCAGGTGCTGGATGACGGCCGGTTGACCGACGGGCAGGGCCGCACCGTGGATTTCCGCAACACGGTGATCATCCTCACCTCTAATCTGGGCACCGAATATCTCGCCACCGAGGAAGGCGGCGATGACAAGCATGCCCGCGCCCAGGTGATGCAGGCGGTGCGCGGCCATTTCCGGCCGGAATTTCTCAACCGGCTGGACGAGATCATCCTGTTCCACCGCCTGACGCGGGGTAACATGGACAAGATCGTGGACATCCAGATCGCCCGGCTCGACAAGCTGCTGGCCGATCGCAAGATCGAGATCAGCCTGGACAAGAAGGCCACCGACTGGCTGGCCAATGCCGGCTATGATCCGGTCTATGGCGCGCGTCCGCTCAAGCGTGCCATCCAGCGCCGTTTGCAGGATCCGCTGGCGCACCTGCTGCTGGAAGGCAAGATCGCCGACGGCGCGAAGGTGACTGTCAGCGCCAGCAAGACCGGGTTGGTCATCAATGGCCAGGAATTTTCTGCGACGGCCGATGAACTGGGCGAAGTCATGCCGCCAAGCGCCACCCTGAATTAGGCGTTGACGATTTCCTTGGTGGTCACTTCGAATTTCAGCAGCTTGGCATTGCCGAAGGCGGTTGAGATGGCGGCATCGGTGGCGTCGCGCCCCCGCGCCATCAAAATCCGCCCGATGCGCGGCGCATTGTGGCGGGCATCCAAGGTGTGCCAGGCGCCGCCCAGGTAAACTTCGAACCAGGCGCTGAAATCCATCGGCGCGGGGTCCATCGGCACGCCGATATCGCCCAGATAGCCGGTGCAGTAGCGCGCCGGAATATTCATGCAGCGGCACAAGGTGATGGCGAGATGCGCGAAGTCGCGGCAGACGCCCTTGCGTTCAGCATGGCCTTCCGAGGCGGTTCGGTCGGCGCGGGCATGCTGATAGCCGAAATTGATGCGGCCATGGACGTAATCCAGGATCGCCTGGGCGCGTGGCCAGCCCGGCGGCGTTTGGCCGAACAGTTTCCACGCTTCCGTCGCCAGCCGGTCGGTATCGCAGTAGCGGCTGCCCAGAAGGAAAATCAGCACATCATCGGGAAGATCATCCACTTCGGCCTGGCCCGTGCCCCAAGGCAGGGATTCCTGCACGCCGCGGTCGCGGATGATGAAGCTGTTGGACAGGCGCAGCACGCCGGCGGGTGCGACCAATCGCGTGCCGCGATTGCCGAAGCCGTCGAGGTAAGTGCGATACGGTACGGGCGGCGAAACTTGCAGCTTTCCGGGCGTTTCCAGGTCCTGTTTGCGCTCCGGGCGCACATCCAGCATCAACAGCATCGGCGTGGGCGCCGCGCATTCAAATTCAATCTCGAAACCGGCCTGGATTTTCAAAAGTCACGGACGTTGGGATGCTGGAACATAATGCATGGAACTCTTGCATGTTCCCGCTGGCAATACCTGCCTTACTTTTGTGCAGTGGGCTTTTGTGCCGCTATTTCGACTTGGCTTGGCGAAGATCGGTCGCAGTGTCGGCCACCTTGGTCTCCAGCGGAGTCGACGCCAGCATCTGGTCCATCTTCAGGCGCAGCTCCAGATAGGTGCGCAATTCCGCGCCGGCGAGCAGCCTGCCATCGGCCATCTTCACCTTGAGCGGATTGACCTGGGTGCCGTTGACGCGAATCTCGTAATGCAAATGCGGCCCGGTCGCCAGGCCGGTCATGCCGCTATAAGCGAAGACTTCGCCCTGGTGCACCTTGTTGCCGCGTTTCATGCCGGCGGCGAAGCGGGAAAGATGGCCATAGGCGGTGGCATAGCCATCGCTGTGATTGATCACCACGAAATTGCCATAGCCATTGGCCCAGCCCATGAAATTGATGGTGCCGCCGCCCGCCGCCATCACCGGCGTGCCGGTGGGTACGGCGAAATCCACGCCCTTATGGGCGCGGGTGTAACCCAGGATAGGGTGGAAGCGCGATCCGAAGCCCGATGAGATGCGTGCGCCGTCCACCGGCGTCTTCATCAGCATGCCGCGTGCCGACTGGCCCTTGGCGTCATAATATTCCGCCGCTTCGTCGCCGCCCGGCGCATAGCGGTACAGCGTCATATCCTTGCCGCCCAGCCGCATCCGCGCATAGGAGATATTGCCGATCTTCGCGGGCAGGCCCTCGGGCGTATAGTAATAATCGTAATAGACCTCGAAAGAATCGCCCGGCTGCAGATCGCGCTGGAAATCGACCTTGTAGGAGAACATGCGGATCATTTCGATCACGATGTCGGCGGGAATGCCCGCCTGCATGCCGGCGAGGTATAGGCTGGAATCGATGGTCGCACCGGCGCGGTGATGATGCACTTCCAACGTCTTCTGCAGATTTTGGGCGCTGAAGCTGCCGTCGGTGGCGCGGGTGATGGTGATGTCCTGCTCGATGCTGGGCGAAAAGTGCATCGACAGCAGCCGCGCGATGGGCTGGGACGAAATTTCGGTAGCGCCGGCGCCGCTGTCTTCTTCCACCGGCACCGTGACCGGCTTGTGGTTGACCATCACCACGGTGGTCTTGGCGGCCGGCGGTGTGCCGCTGGCGTCAATGGTGGGCGCCACATTGTAGGTGATGTCGAAACTCATGCCCGCCTTGAGCTGGCGCGGGTTGAAATCCCTGCCCAGCGCCGCGATGGCGCCATTGGCATCGGTGGCGGAAACCCCCGCATCTTCCATCGCACCCGCCAGCGTGTCGCCGGGATCCAGTGTGACGGTGCGGGTTTCGATTCCCGGTGTGGGATTGGCTGCGCTCTGGTCCTGGTTTTGTGGCGCGGCGAATTGCGGCGCGATGGACGCCAGCTGGCCGCTGCCGCCGGAGCGCACCAGCTTGAGAAACAACTCATAGGGCAGGGACGTGCGGTTCGGACGGGTTGAACTGCCGGGCAGCGGCACAGTGCCCACCGCCATCCAGGCGATGGCGCCCGCCACCAGGATCGTCAGCGAAGAGGACACCAGCGCCCAGCGGCCATCGGTGGTGGCAAGCCTGGCGCCAAGGCGCGCGGTACGATCCCGGAAGGAAGCGCGATACGGGTCCAATTCGATTCCTGTCATTCAGGGCGAAGCGCAGCCCGGCTCAAAATTGCGAGCGCCAAATCACCAGCGCGCGATCCGCCAGATTAGGCCCCAGGCCTTGCATCGCCGTCAACCCCGCAAGAGCTTGTTTACATTACCAGATTGGCAAGATTCCAAACTGCGGGCGGACGGCGCACCGCCGTTCGCTTAAACTCAGGGCGTTCGTCGCTCGAAATGGCCCACTGGGCCATTTCGTTTGCCTTGGCAAATCGCTCCTCACAGCTGCTACTCCGCCCCTATGCGCCTGATCTTGCGATTCCTCTGTGCCGTCCTGTTTGTGCTGCCCGCGCCCGCTTTTGCCTGGGCGCCGCTTGGACACCAGGTGGTGGCAGCCATCGCGGCCAGGCATCTGACACCAGCGGCGCGGGCGCAAGTTTCGGCGCTGCTGGGCGGTGAGGCCGGCGCCATGATGGTGCTGGATTCCAGCTGGGCGGATGAAATTCGCAGCGACAGGCCGCAAACCAGTGCTTGGCACTATGTCAACATCGAGATCGGCTCAGGCGGTTACAACGCGGCGCGCGATTGCCCCGGCGGCGATTGCGTCGTGGCGCAGATCAATCGCGACGCGGGCATTCTTGCCGATGCCCGCGCGCCACGAACGGCGAAAGTCGAGGCGCTGCGTTTCCTGATCCATTTTGTCGGCGATGTGCATCAACCGCTGCATGCCGCCGACCGCCAGGACAAAGGCGGCAATGACGTCAAGGTCCGCTGGCACAATAAGCGCCTCAGCCTGCACCAGATATGGGATCAGGATGTGGTGACGCCGTTGGGCGATGATTTCAACCGTATCGCGGCGGAAAGTGACGCATCCTTGTCGCCGCAGCAGAAACAGCAAATGAGCGCCGGCACACCTGCTGATTGGGCCAACGAAAGCCTTGCCTTGGCGGGACGGGAGATTTACGCGCGCCTGCCGGACCATGGCCGGGTGAAGCTGCCGGATGATTATGGTTTTCGCGAAAGCGGGGTGGCGCGGTTGCAACTGACCAAAGCGGGTCTGCGCCTGGCGGCTACGCTCAACCGGATATACCGCTAGCTACTCGCTCGCCAATATAGCGTTGCGCACAACCGGATAAATCTGAGTAGTCCAGCGCGTGCCGGAAAACACGCCGTAATGGCCGACGCCGGCCTGGACATAATGCTTCTTCTTGAACGGCTTGATGCCGGGGGTGAGGTCATGCGCCGCCACGGTCTGGCCCACCGAGCAGATATCGTCCTTTTCGCCTTCCACGGTCAGCAGGGCGGTCTTGCGGATGGCGCCGGGATTGACCGCGTTGCCGCGATATTGAAACGTGCCGCGCGGCAGTTGGTATTCGTGGAACACCTTCTGCACCGTCTCAATAAAGAAATCGGCGGAAAGGTCCGAGACCGCCAGATATTCGTCATAGAATTTCTTGTTGGCCGCCGCCTTCTTTTCCTCGCCGCGCAGCAGATGGCTGTACAGGTCCATATGGGCGCGCCAATGGCGTGGCAGGTTCATCGACATGAAGGCGGAAATCTGCAGGAAGCCGGGATAGACCTTGCGCCCCGCACCGGCAAAACGGGCCGGCACGGTGGTGATCAGGTTTTTCTTGAACCAGGCGATGGGATGCTTGTTGGCGGCCCGGTTGACTTCGGTGGGATTGATCGAGGTATCCACGGGCCCCGCCATCAGGGTCATCGAGCGGGGCTGGGCGCGATGACCGGTTTCGGCCATGACCGAGACAGCCGCCAGCAGCGCGGCGCAGGGCTGGCAGACCGCGACCACATGCGTGCCGGGGCCGATGGTGTCGAGAAACTTGATCAGCGTGTCGATGTAATCGTCCACGCCGAATGTGCCTTCCGACAGCGGCACGTCGCGGGCGCTCTTCCAGTCGGTGATATAAACGTCGTGATCGTCCAGCATGGTGCGCGCCGTCTGGCGCAGCAGGGTGGCGAAATGCCCTGCCATCGGCGCCACGATCAGCACGCGGGGCTGGTGCAGGTTGGTTTCCTTTCGGAAGTGCAGCAGGGTGCCGAACGGCGTGTCGAGGGTCTTTTCCTCCGCCACCGGCACGGCACGGCCTTCGACGGTGGCTTCGTCAATCTCATAGTCAGGCCTTGTGTGATGGATACGGGCGCGTGACACGATCTCGGCGCTCGCCGCGATGCTCTTGAAGAAGTAGTTGGCGGCTGGCCCCATGGCGGTGTCGCCATAAAGGACCCGGGTCATACCAGCCCATGCCCTGAGCGGCGCCAGAAGGTCTGACTGCGCCTGATAGGCGTCATACAGCATGCCGAAATCACCCCAACACGACGCAAAAGCCGCTTTTTTCAATTATTTGATCCGGCCCTCAAAAAGACTAGTGCATTTTATGCTGCAGTGCGAAATAATTCTGTTGCAGGTAGCAAATGGAGGTAGGGCATGAGCGCGGTTCTGACGATCTCAAGCAAGAATTACTCCTCCTGGTGCCTGCGCGGATGGCTGCTTTGCCGCATGGCGGGCCTGGATTTCCAGGAACAGATGCTGGACGCCAGCGACGCTTCGGCGCGGGCGGAATTGCTGCTGCTGTCACCGTCTTTCCTGGTTCCCGCGCTGACTCACAATGGAATCAAGGTGTGGGACACTTTGGCGATCGCGGAATATCTCAATGAGACATTCCCGGACGCCGGAATCCTGCCCAAGGATGCGGCAGCACGCGCCCATTGTCGCGCCGTTTCCGGCGAAATGCATTCCGGCTTCACCAACCTGCGCTCGGCGTTGCCGATGAATCTGAAATCGCACTATCCCGGCTTCAAGGTGTGGGCCGGTGCCCAGGCCGACATAGACCGCATCGTCGCGATCTGGCGCGAATGCCTGAAAACCTATGGCGGGCCGTATCTGTTCGGCGCCAAGCCGACTTTGGCGGACGCCATGTACGCGCCGGTGGCGACGCGCTTCCAGACCTATGACGTCAAGCTCGACCGCGCCGTCCAGGATTATTGCGACATGATTCTCAGCCTGCCGGACATGCAGGAGTGGATCGAGGCCGGCAAGGCTGAACCTGCCGCGGTCGAGGAACTGGAAGCAGAGTTCTGACACCCACTTGGGTGCCATCCCCGGCGACCATCGCCGCATCGCGGCGATGGGAGGAAAGGGAATCCAACTTACTTTTTGTAGTAATCGCCCAGATAGGCCTTCGAGGCCGCTTCATCCTTGGGCGGCGTGATCTTGTCGGGATCGATGCGCACCATGATGTAATCGATGTGATCATCAATGTGCGTGAAGAGGTGGCCGGTGCCGGCGGGAATAACCACCACATCGCCTGCCTTCAAATTGTAGCTGACGCCACCCGTGATATCGTCGCCATTGTTGCCGGGGCCATTATAGAGGCGCACGGTTTCTTCGTTGGCGGGGCGGCGCTGCTTGTTCACCAGCCGGGGGCCCAGCTCCAACGTCGCGGTGCCATCGAGGATGTGATAAACTTCGCTGACCAGGTCATGCTCGGCCACGGCATGGGCGCCCGGCTTGTCCAGCTTGCCGCGATGCTCCACGCCGAGCGCGATATTCACCTTGCCGATATCAATATCGCGGTCCTGCTGGTCAACCTTGTGTTCCTTATAGGCCTTGTCCAGATAGCCCTGGATTTCTTCCTTCGGGATATAGGTGCCTTCGCACATCTTGCAGCTGGGATCGGGATTGGGGTTGGCGCTTTGCGCCATAGCCGTGCCTGCCAGTAACGCTGCCGCAGCCGCGCCCAAAATGATATTTCGCATGAATTCCACCCTGTTTGTTGGTCCGTTATGACGACGACGTCGCGTCCGGTTTGGTCTGAAGTTGCTCGAAATTCTGGATACCCATCTGCTCGGTCAGGCGCAACTGGGTCTGCAGCCGGTCATTTATGCTTTTCCGCACTCCCAAGTATGTCGATGAACAGTCTTTGCGACTGACTGGCAATATCAGGCTGGGCCATTTTCCGCCTGAATCCGGGCCAGCTTTTCCACCGCGACATAGTCGGTCTTGCCCGTCGCCAGCACCGAAATCTCCGAAACAATGAGGATTTTCCGGGGGATGGCCAGTTCGGAGACCCCGTGATTCTGGGCCCAGGCGATCAAATCTGCGCGGCGGGCTTCGGGGGCATCCGTCACCAGCAATATCTGCTCGCCCTTGCGGTCATCCGGCAGCGCCACGGCGGCATGGCGATTGTCGGGCCATAGCGCGGCGGCGCAATTCTCCACCACGCCGAGCGAGACGGTTTCGCCGCCGATCTTGGCGAAGCGCTTTATGCGGCCGCGAATGGCGAGGAAGCCTTCTTCGTCAATGCTCACCACATCGCCGGTATTGTACCAGCCGTCCGGCGGCGGCTCGATCACGCCGGGCTTGCCGGGATTGAGATAGCCCAGCATCACATTCGGGCCTTTCACGAACAGCAGCCCGGCATTGGCAATGCCGGGCACCGGTTCCAGCCGTGCCTGCATGCCCGCCATCATGCGTCCCACCGTGCCGGGATGGTTGGCCTCGATCTGATTGGCGGCAATCACCGGCGAGGCTTCGGTGACGCCATAGCCTTCCAGAATTTCCATTTCATATTTTTTGCGGAACAAGGCGCGGGTTTCATCGCGCACCCGCTCTGCGCCGCACACCGCCAGCCGCAGCGAGATGAGATCATCCTTGTCGCCCACGCGGGCATATTGGGTGATGAAAGTGTCGGTGGAGAGCAGGATGGTGGCGCGGTTGGCGCGGATTCGATGCACGATTTCGCGCGGCTGCAACGGTGTGGGATGGCAGATCACTTTCACCCCGGCGATCAACGGAAGCAGAATGCCGACATTCAGCCCGAAGCAGTGGAATGCGGGCAGCGGGTTGAACACGATGTCGTCGTCAAAAAGTTCGATATGGGTGCGGACCTGCGCCACATTCGAAAGCAAATTCTCGTGGCTGAGCACAACCCCTTTGGGCTCCCCCTCGGTGCCAGACGTGAAAAGGATCACGGCCGGTTTCTGGGGCGAGGGGTTTGCCGCCACGGCGCGCGGCGCCAGCATGCCGGTGACAGCGGCCAGCTTGTTGCCCAGTGAAAGCCCCGCGCGCACGTCCTCAAGATAAAGCAGCTTGCATTGCTTGCTCAGTGCGGCTTCCAGTTCCTCGAACTTGCCCAATTCGATGAAACGGCGGGCGGTGACGATGCGCTTGACCCCCGCGGTGGTCAGCGCGCTTTTCAGACTGGCCGCGCCGGACGTGAAATTGAGCATGGTCGGCACGCGGCCATACGCCGACAAAGCAAAGAAGGCGATGGCGGCGCCCAGTCCGGTGGGCAGCATAACCCCCACATTTTCGCCGGCGCGGGTGCCTTTTTTCAGCGCGTCGCCCAATGCGAAACAGGCGCGGATGATTTCGTTATAGGAAAGGGTGCGGCCATCGCCGTCCACCATCGCGGGAGTGGCGCCGCCGAACTTGTCGCGCGCGGCCAGCAAGGCATGAAAGATCGGCTTGCGTGCGACGCTGATGTCGAAGGTTCGCGATGGTCCGGCCTTGTCCATGCTCTGGACTTAGCCGTACTGGAAGACGGTTTCTACCGTCAGGAGCGACGGACGCCCCGAGCTTGGGCGAGGGGCAGGCTCAAGACGCCTTGAAATGCCCGATCCAGCTCTGGAAATTTTGCACCAGCCGGTCGCGGCTGGACGCACTCTGGGCGCGGTCGATCAGGCCGCTGATCTGTGCGCGCACGGAGCGCGAATCCGCCCAGAGTTGCGAGGCCTGGTCGCCCACCGCATTTTGTACCGGCCTCAGGATTTCACGCTGGAAGCGTTTGGGCCCGAAAACCGCGATGGCGAGTGCCGCCAGGCCTGCCGTGCCGATAACGGCATAGGCGGTCTTGGCGGCAGGACTGAAAGCCGCCTGGGCGAATTTCGAGCGCGGGCGATGGGAGGGAAGATTGGTGTGACGGGCTGCGCGGGCCATGAGGGCGCCTTTCAGGAATGGGTTACTTCCGGCAACGCGCATAAGGCCAAAAAGTTCGCCAAATTCAGCCGTGCCGCAATTTCAGCAGCAGGACGATGCCGGTCAGCAGCAAGGTGGCGGCGTTGGCGGCGATGATCACCCAGTCGTGCAGCGCGATGCCGTAACCCAGCCAGAGCGCCACGCCGGTCACCATCACCGCGAACATGGTCAAGGAAATGTCGGAGGTGGAACGGCTGCGCCAAGTCTTCATCACCTGCGGGACATAGGCGATAGTGGTGCAAATGCCTGCCGCCGCGCCCATTACGGATACCCAGTTCATATGTCCCTGATCCGCCTGTGATTCCCGCTGCTGCGGTTGTAAACTACTGGTTTAGGCCATAAAACCGGCCGCATGGCTGCCCTTCGCAAACCCCGCGTGATTTCGCGTCCCCACCACCTTATATGTGACATATGACTGTGGTGATCGATCAAATAAACGGCCCGCGCCACCCCGAAAAGGCGCACCGGGCCGACCATGAAATCCAGCGCAAGCCGGAATGGATCCGCGTCAAGGCGCCGGTCTCCAAGGGCTATCAGGCCACGCGTGACGTGGTGCGGGCGCATAACCTGAAAACCGTATGCGAAGAGGCCGCCTGTCCCAATATCGGGGAGTGCTGGAGCAAGGCGCACGCCACCATGATGATCATGGGCGACACCTGCACCCGCGCCTGCGCCTTCTGCAACGTCAAGACCGGCTTGCCCGGCCCGCTGGAGGCCGCCGAGCCGGACAATGTCGCCGCCGCGGTCAGCAAGCTTGGCCTGAAACATGTGGTGATCACTTCGGTGGACCGCGACGACCTGGCCGATGGCGGCGCCGATCATTTCGCCAAGGTCATTCGCGCCATTCATGCGACCAGCCCCGGCACTTCGGTCGAAGTGCTGACGCCCGATTTCCTGCGCAAGGAAGGCGCCATCGAAACCGTGATGCAGGCCGCGCCGGATGTTTTCAACCACAATCTGGAAACCGTGCCGCGCCTCTATCTGACAGTGCGGCCCGGCGCGCGCTATTTTGCCTCGCTGCGCCTGCTGGAACGGGCGAAGGAATTGATGCCCAGCGGCTTCACCAAGTCGGGCTTGATGGTGGGCCTGGGTGAAAGCCGCGAAGAGATAATGCAGGTGATGGATGATCTGCGCGCCGCCAAGGTGGATTTCCTCACCATCGGCCAATATCTGCAGCCGACCAAAAAACACGCGGCGCTGGTGCGCTTCTGGACGCCGCAGGAATTCGCAAGCCTGGAAAGCATCGCCCGGGCCAAGGGCTTTTTGATGGTGTCGGCAACGCCGCTGACCCGCTCTTCCTATCACGCCGACAGTGACTTCGCGCAGCTCAAGGCGGCGCGTGCTGCGCAGCGTTAATGCAACATAGCGAAAGCCGTGTCGTGCCCTATCCCGCCGATCTGATGTATCGGGTGGTGGCGGACATCGAGCATTATCCGCAGTTCCTGCCCTGGGTGACCGCGCTGCGGCTCTTGTCGCGGGAGGAGGGGGCGCTGACGGCGGAAATGCTGGTTGGCTTTGGCCCATTCCGGGAAAAATACACCAGCAAGATCACGCTCGATCCCACCGCCCGCACGGTGGATGTTGTCGCCATCAAGGGACCGTTCCGGCAGCTGGAGAATCACTGGCACTTCGAAGCCGAGGGCGAGAGTTGCCGTATCGACTTTTCCATCCTGTTTGAATTCCGCAACCCGCTGCTGCAGGCGGCGGCCAGCACGGCTTTTGAAAAAGTGTTGCTGAAAATGACCGACGCCTTTGTCGCCCGCGCCGCCCAATTGACGGCGTAAGCCCGTTTTGGGGCCTTTTGTACCCTCCCGATCCGGCCTATAGTCCGGCCAAATAACCCGCCTGGGAGGGCAACCATGAAGAAACTGCTTTGCGCCACCGCTGCGTTCTGTGTTGTCGCCGCGCCGGCATTCGCCGCCACCAAGATCATCTTTGTCGGCAACAGCTTTACCTTCGGCGCACATTCCGCCGCGATGCATTACGAGACCGACCAGGTGCATGACCTGAACCCGCCCGACAATCTGGGCCGTACCATCGGCGGCGTCCCCGCCCTGTTCAAGGAATTCACCAAGGAAGCCGGTCTCGACTACACCGTCAGCCTGGAAACGGTGGGCGGCAAGGGCTTTGACTTTCACATGAAGGAAAAGCGCGCCGTCATCGAAGGCAATTACGATGTTGTGGTGGCGCAAGGCTATTCCACCCTGGACGAAGCCAAGCCCGGCGATCCGGCAATCACGATCCAGTACACCAAGGAAATGGCCGACATGTATGCGGCCAAAAATCCGGCGGTGAAGTTCTATACGGTCGCGACCTGGAGCCGCGCCGACAAGGTGTATCCCGACAATGCGCCCGCCCCGTGGAAGGGCACGCCGGTCACCCAGATGGGCAAGGATGTGCAGGTTGCCTATGAGAAGGCCGCCAAGGCCGCCGGCGCGCATGTCACGGGCATCATTCCCGTCGGTCTCGCCTGGAATGCGGCGTTCGACCAGGGTCTTGCTGATCCCAATCCCTATGACGATGCTGGCGCCAGCAAGATGAACTTCTGGGCCTATGACGGCTATCACGCCAGCTCCTTCGGCTATTACCTGGAAGCGGCGATGGATTTCGGCCGCGTCACCGGCAAGGACCCGATGATGCTGGCCGCCAAGGGCAAGGACCATGTTGCCGAAGACCTGGGCATTTCCCCCACGCAGCAGGCGGCGCTTCTCAAGCTGGCGCATGACGGACTGATGCAGCAGGGCGAAAAGTTCGTCGCGATGAATAACTAGTCGAGCAATTTTCGCAGCAGGGCCATGGCCTCCGCCACGGTCCTGCTGCGGACTTCGCTGCGCCCGATATCGCCCAGGCGCAATTCCTTGATCATCGGCGCGCGCCCCAGCCGCAGCGCCGCGACATAGACCAGCCCCACCGGTTTTTCTGCCGTGCCGCCGCCCGGCCCGGCGATTCCTGTCACCGCTACCGCCAGATGCGCCAGAGAATGTTTCAGCGCGCCCTCGGCCATGGCACGCGCCACCGGTTCGGACACCGCGCCATATTGCGCGATCACATCGCCCGGCACGCCCAGCAAATCTTCCTTGGCTTCATTGGAATAGGTGACAAAGCCCCGCTCCACCACATCGGATGAGCCGGGAATTTCGGTTAGCAGCGCCGCGATCAATCCGCCGGTGCAGCTTTCCGCCGTCACGACCCGCAGGCCCTGTGCGCGTGCGCCATCCAGAAACTGTTTTGCCTGGGCGAGAAGGTTCTCGCCGAACATCACAGCCAGCCGAAATAATGCACCGCAAAGGACAGCACGCCGGCCATCAGCCCCGCCACGATATCATCCATCATGACCGCCAGTCCGCCATGCAGCTTGGTTTCCGCCAGATAGACCGGCCAAGGCTTCCAGATGTCGAACAGGCGGAACAGCGCAAAGGCCAGGAAAAATGGCGCCAGCTGGAACGGGGGAAAGGCGACAAAGGCGCAGGCGAGCCATTGCCCGGCCAATTCATCAATCACGCATTCCGAGGGATCGGGATTGCCGGTCTCACGCACATAATCCGAACAGGAAAGGATGCCGATCACCAGGGCAATGATCGCCGCGCCAAATACCACAATGCCGCCGCCCTTGGTGGACAACAGCACCGCGAAGGGCAGCGCGATCGCGCTCATGATGGTGCCCTGGGCCTGCGGGAAGAATCCTATGCCGAACACGGTTGAGACGACGGTGGCGGCGCGGGGTATTTTCACTTTTGCTCTCCCGAAAGACGCACCGTGGCCATTGCCTGCGCGGCGAGGCCTTCGCCGCGCCCGGTATAACCCATGCCTTCGGTGGTGGTGGCTTTCACGCTGACTTTTTCCATATCGAGGCCGAGAATTTCGGCAATGCGCGCCCGCATGGCGTCGCGGTGCGGGCCGATCTTGGGCCGTTCGCAGATCAATGTCACATCGCAATGCAGGATGCGCGCACCCTTTTGCGCCACCAGGGTGGCGGCATGGTCGAGAAATTTCCAGCTTGGCGCACCGCGCCATTGTTCGTCGCTGGGCGGAAAATGCTGGCCGATATCGCCGGCGCCGATGCAGCCCAGCACAGCGTCGGTGAGCGCGTGTAGTCCGGCATCGGCATCGGAATGGCCGGTGAGGCCGTGATCATGCGGCACCTTCACGCCGCACAGCCAGACATGGTCGCCGGGGCTGAAGCGGTGCGCGTCAAAGCCCATGGCGGTGACGGTTTCGCCGCCAAGCAAGCTTTCGGCCAAGGCAAAATCCTTTTCTGTCGTCACTTTCAAATTGGTTTCCTCACCCGCCACCGCTTCGACCTTGATCCCTGATAAGGCCGCGATTTCGACATCGTCAGTCACATCGCGCGCAACATGCGTCCGGTGCGCTGCCAGGATATCGGCAAAGCGAAAGCCTTGTGGCGTCTGGGCGCGAAAAAGATTGTCGCGGGGCAGGGTGGTCCAATCCTCAGCATCCTTGCGGCGCAGCGTGTCGGCCACGGCCAGCATCGGCACCGCGCCGGCCGCGCCGGCTTCCAGCGCCGCCACCACATTGGCGATGACGCGCTGAGACACCAGCGGCCGCGCCGCGTCATGGATCAGGACAAAATCGGGTGCATCGCCGGCCAGCGCTTCCAGTCCCAGACGCACCGAATCCTGGCGCCGGCTGCCGCCGGTGACGGGGGCGCCGCCGTCCGGCAGGGCCGCGGCATAAAGCGCATTCTGCCCCGGACCGATAACGACCCGGATGACGGTGGATACAGCCGGCAGGCCGCCAAAGGCGGCAACGCTGCGGGCCAGCATGGATTTGCCCTGCAAAGCTTCGAATTGCTTGGGTTTGAGACGTCCGGAGCGCTCGCCCTTTCCGGCGGCCACGATCAGCACGGCAATACGGGACATTTTTCTTGGTTCCACCCTGTCGGTCTTGCCTAACATTTGTCGTGCCGCACTGCGATATATCTTTGACCTGGCCGAAATTGCCTATAATGTGGTCAGAGATATAGTTTGCCCAAACAATAGGCAAGAGATGGTCAGCGTTTTACAGAGATTTCGCTCAGGAGAGGCCGCTACCACCGGCGCCATCGCCAATGCCTTGCCCATGCCGATCCTGCTGCTGGGCCCCAATCAGGAGATCACCTACGTCAATCCTGCCGCAGAGCAGTTCTTCGACACCGGCGCAGGCATCCTTCTCAAGCAGTTCATCAACGACCTTTTGCCCTTCGACAGCCCGCTGTTCCAGCTTATCAACCAGGCGCGGGAGCGCAATTCGTCGGCGGCAGAGCGCGATGTGGATTTGTCCACTGCGCGCCATGGCGAACGCATCGCCGACGTTACCGTCACACCTTTGCCCGAGCCGGAAGGCTCGCTCGCGATCACCTTGCAGGAACGCAGCCTGGCCCAGCGCATGGATCGTCAGCTGATGGCGCGCGGCGCAGTGCGCTCCATGCACGGCATGGCGGCGGTGCTGGCGCATGAAATCAAAAATCCTTTGGCCGGCATTCGCGGCGCGGCGCAGTTGCTGGAAGAATCCCTGCCGCCCGAAGAACGCGAAATGACGCAGTTGATCGTGGCGGAAACCGACCGCATCCGCGGTCTGATTGACCGCATGGAAAGCTTCGGTGACACGCGCAGCTTTGTGCGCCACCCCGTCAACATCCACGAAGTGCTGGACCGCGTCCGCAAAGTGGCGGAGACAAGCTTCGCGCGCGGCATCACCATCACGGAATCTTTTGATCCGTCTTTGCCGCCGGTGGCGGGCGACCGCGACCAGCTTATTCAGGTGTTTCTCAATCTGGTGCGCAACGCCGCCGACGCGCTGCCGGAAAGCGGCGGCGAAATCACGCTCACCACCGGCTATCGCCCTGGCGTCAAGTTCGGCGCCGGTCTGGCGGGCGAACGCATCTCGCTGCCGCTGGAAGTAACGGTGCGCGACAATGGCTCGGGCATTGCCGCCGACCTGATGCCGTCCATCTTCGACCCCTTCGTCACCACCAAGGTGCGCGGCTCCGGCCTCGGCCTGGCGCTGGTGGCCAAGATCGTGGGCGATCATGGCGGCGTGATCGAATGTGAATCTGTCCCGCGGCGCACGGTCTTTCGTGTGTTGCTGCCAAAATCCGCTGGAGACGAGGCTTGACCCCCAACGCCACAATATTGGTCTGCGATGACGACAGCGCCATCCGCACCGTGCTCAATCAAGCGCTGGGCCGCGCCGGTTACGAGGTGCGCACCACCGGCACCGCGGCGGGCTTATGGCGCTGGATTGCGGCGGGCGACGGCAATCTGGTGGTCACCGATGTGGTGCTGCCCGATGAAAGCGGTTTCGACCTTATTCCCCGTATCAAACGTATCCGGCCCGACCTGCCGATTGTGGTGATGAGCGCCCAGAACACATTGCTGACTGCTATTACCGCCGCCGAGCGCGGCGCTTTTGAATATCTGCCCAAGCCTTTTGACCTGAAAGAACTGGTCAATGTGGTGCAACGGGCGCTGGCCAGCCCCGGCACAAAGCGTGAGCCCACCGCCATTTCCGCCAGCGAAGACCGCCTGCCGCTGATTGGCCGCAGCCCGGCGATGCAGGAAATCTACCGCGTCATCGCCCGCCTGACCCAGACCGATCTCACCGTGATGATCATGGGCGAAAGCGGCACGGGCAAGGAATTGGTGGCTCGCGCCCTGCACGATTACGGCAAGCGCCGCCACGGCAATTTCGTCGCCGTTAACATGGCCGCCATTCCCAAGGAGCTGGTGGAAAGCGAATTGTTCGGTCATGAGCGCGGCGCCTTCACCGGCGCCACCAATCGCGGCATTGGACGCTTTGAACAGGCCGAAGGCGGCACATTGTTCCTGGACGAAATCGGCGACATGCCGCTGGAAGCCCAGACCCGCTTGCTGCGCGTGCTGCAGCAGGGCGAATATACAACCGTTGGCGGACGCACGCCGATCAAGACCGATGTGCGCATCATCGCCGCCACCAACAAGGATCTGCGCCAGTTGATCGGCCAGGGCCTGTTCCGCGAAGATTTGTATTACCGCCTGAATGTGGTGCCGCTGCGCCTGCCGCCATTGCGCGAACGCATCGAGGATATTCCCGATCTTGTGCGCCACTTCCTGCGCAAGGCCGAAGATGAAGGGTTGCCCACCAAGACGCTGGACAATGAAAGCCTGGAAACCCTGCGCCGCCATCGCTGGCCCGGCAATGTGCGCGAACTGGAAAATCTGATCCGCCGTCTGGCGGTATTGCATTCGGGCGATTCCATTCCGGCCGCGGCGATCACGGCGGAGCTGAACGAGCCGGTGCGCGCCCTGGAAGAGGGCGGTGATGCCGAGCCGCTTTCGGATTCGGTGGAGCGCTATCTCACCCGCTATTTCGTGGCCCAGGGCGACCGGTTGCCGCCGCCGGGCATCTATGACCGCATCCTGGCGGATGTGGAACGGCCGCTGCTCTCCATCTGTCTGGCCGCCACCCGCGGCAACCAGATCCGCGCCGCCCAATTGCTGGGCCTGAACCGCAACACCCTGCGCAAGAAGATCAGAGACCTGGGACTTGAGGTTGTGAAGGGGCTTCGTACCGACTAGCGGCTAGCGGTACGAAGCGGCACAGGGGCCCGCGCGACAGCGCCTTGAGGGCCCCGAGCCCGGACAGGCGCGATGCAAACGCCGATGTAATCCCTCTACGCAACCCAAAACTCACAATCGCCGCCTTTTCCCTTGATAACCGTGTTGCAGAATCGCATCGCAGCATTCTTGCAACAGCGAGTGATGTGGCTAAACTGTCGCAAACCCGGGCAGCGTTAACCGCACCGGCCAGCTTCAAGGGATCACGCCTATCGCAACCCTGCCTCCAATACGCCAGTTGGGCCCATGGGTGCGGTCGATCTCGATCCCATCGCGCCTGGCGTTGTGTGTTGGCTTCCTGGCGGCCGTATCCTGTTCGGCGACCTACGCCGTCCTGTCGGGCCTGACCCGCTATACGCCCACCCGCGCCGGGCTGGTGGTGCTGCTGCTGATCAATCTCAGCCTCAGTCTCACCCTGGGCGCCCTGATCGCCTGGCAGCTGGTGCGGCTGTGGGTGCAGCGCCGTTCGGGCCGCGCCGGCGCCCGCCTGCATGTGCGCCTGGTCACCTGGTTCAGCATGATCGCGGTGGTGCCCGCAATTCTGGTGGCGGTGTTTGCTTCGGTGACGCTCAATCTGGGCCTGGATGCCATGTTCTCGGGCCAGGTGCAGGGCGCGCTCAGCAACGCGGTCAATGTCGCGCAGGCCTATGTCAAGGAACATGAGCGCAGCATCGTGGGCGATGCCTTCGATATTGCCAACAATCTGCAGCACGATCCCGCGCTGTTTGATGAAGACAAGCATGTCCGCATCCAGCCCTTCAGTGACCGGCTGAATTCCCAGACCAAGGATCGCAGCCTGCAAGCGTCCTACATCATCGGCGGCGACGGAAAAATTCTCGCCTCCACCAAGCAGGCCTTCCTCAAGGATCCCAAGCCGCCCAGCGCCAGCGATCTGGCCCAGGCGCGCGCCGGTTCGATCGTGGTGGATGCGGTGCCGGAAACCGGCATCGTGACCGCCCTGATCCAGCTCCAGGCGCTGAACGACGCTTTCCTGGAAGTGGTGCGCGTGGTGGACCCGCAGGTGCTGGGCTATTACCGCCGCGCCAGCCAGGCCGGCGCAGAATATAACCGCCTCAACCAGAACCGTTCGGAAGTGCAGCTTGTGTTCGCGGCGCTGTATGCCGTGGTGGCGTTGGTCATTCTGCTGGCCGCGATCTGGTCCGGCCTATGGGCCGCCAACCGGCTGGTGCGGCCGATCTCGGGCCTGATCGATGCCGCCGAACGCGTCTCCGAAGGCGACCTCACGGCGCAGGTCAAGGTTGAGCGCGATGATGACGAAATCGGCACCCTGGGCCTGGCCTTCAATCGCATGACCGGGCAGCTCGGCGCCCAGCGCAGCGATCTGATCGCCGCCAACCGCCAGATTGATGAACGCCGCCGCTTTACCGAAACCGTGCTGTCGGGCGTCAGCGCCGGCGTGATCGGCGTTGCCAATGACGGCACCATCACCATCGTCAACCGCGCCGCCGCCCGCCTGCTCAATGCCACGCCGGAAGAAATGGAAGGCCGGCATTATTCCGAATGCGTTCCCGAACTGGCGGCGCTGATCCGCAAGGCGATTTCCGAGCCGGTGGCGCGGGCCGGCGGCGAAGTCATCATCAAGCGCACCGGCTCTCCGCGCTCCCTCAGCGTGCAGGTGTCGAGCGAGCGCGGCGCGCACGGTTTTGTCGCGACCTTTGACGACATCACCGATCTGGTGGGCGCCCAGCGCACCGCGGCCTGGGCCGATGTTGCCCGCCGCATTGCCCATGAGATCAAGAATCCGCTCACCCCCATTCAATTGTCGGCGGAGCGCCTCAAGCGCAAATACATGGCCGAAATTTCCACCGATCCCGATATTTTCCGCCAATGCATCGACACCATTGTGCGCCAGGTCGGCGATATCGGCCGCATGGTGGATGAATTCTCCTCTTTCGCGCGCATGCCGGTGCCGGTGATGCGGCGCGAAAACGCCCAGGAGCTTTTGCAGCAGGCCGTGTTTCTGCAGCGGGTCGGCCATCCCGATATTGTGTTTGAGGTGGAGGCGCCGCGTGAGCCGCTGCATTTCGAGGGCGATGGCCGCTTGATCGCCCAGGCGCTGACCAATGTTCTGAAAAATGCGGGCGAGGGCATTGCCGCGCGGGTCGCCAAGGGCGATGACCTACCGGGACATGTCCATATCGCGCTGCAGGCCGCGCCAAATGCCGAAGGCGTCACCAAGCTGGTCTTCCGCATCACCGACAACGGCGTGGGATTGCCGCCGGAGCATCGCCATCGCCTGACCGAACCTTATGTCACGACCCGCGCCAAAGGCACCGGCCTGGGCCTGGCGATTGTACGCAAGATCATGGAAGACCATGGGGGCGAGATAACCCTGGGCGATGCGAAAAGCGGGGAGGGCGCCGAAGTCACCCTCACATTCCCCTTCTCGCAAAAAGTCCCACGGCAAAGAGGAAACGAAGATGAGCAAGAACGGATCGCTGATCGCGTCTGAAATCCTGGTGGTAGATGATGAAGGGGATATCCGGGATCTGATCTCGGGCATCCTGTCCGATGAAGGTTATGAAACCCGCAGCGCGGGCGATAGCGAATCCGCGCTCGCCGCGGTGCGCGCCCGCCGTCCGCAATTGGTCATTCTGGATATCTGGCTGCAAGGCTCCAAGCTGGACGGCATCCAGGTGCTTGACGTGCTCAAGCGCGAACAGCCCGATCTGCCGGTGGTGATGATTTCGGGCCATGGCACCATCGAAACGGCAGTCGCCTCGATCAAGAAGGGCGCCTATGATTTTATCGAAAAACCCTTCAAGACCGATTGGCTGCTGCATGTGGTGGAACGGGCGCTGGAAGCCGCCCGCCTCAAGCGCGAAGTGCAGGAATTGAAACTGAAGTCCGGCGATGACGGCGAACTGGTGGGCCAGTCCTCCAGCATCGCACAGTTGCGCGCCCTGGTTGACAAAATCGCCCCGACCAACAGCCGCGTGCTGATTTCTGGCCCCGCGGGCTCGGGAAAAGAAGTGGCGGCCAGGCTGGTCCATGCGCGCTCCCGCCGCGCGGGCAACGCCTTTGTCGCCATCAACTGCGCCACCATGGCGCCTGAGCGCATCGAGATGGAATTGTTCGGCGTGGAAAATGCGGAAGGCCCGCGCAAGACCGGCCTGTTCGAGCTGGCGCATAACGGCACGCTCTATCTGGATGAAGTTTCCGACATGCCGCTGGAAACCCAGGGCAAGATTTTGCGGGTTCTTATTGACCAGACCTTCACCCGCGTCGGCGGCACCAACCGGGTGCAGGTGGATGCGCGCGTGATCTGCTCCACCACCCGCGACCTGCGGGTCGAAACCGAAGCCGGGCGGTTCCGCGAAGATCTGTATCACCGCCTCAATGTCGTGCCGGTGCGCATTCCGTCGCTGGCCGAACGGCGCGACGATATCCCCACCCTCATCGCGCATTTCATGAAGCGGCTTTCGGCGGCGGGCGGTCTTCCCACCCGTGACGTCGGCGACGACGCCATGGCGGTGCTGCAGGCTCATAGCTGGCCGGGCAATGTGCGCCAGCTGCGCAATATCGTGGAGCGGCTTTTGATCCTGGCCAGTGATGATCTGACCGAAGCGGTCACAGCCGATCTGCTGCCCACCGATTTGGGCAACAATGGCGGCTGGAGCGGCGGCAAGGGCGGCGATCTGGTGATCTCGCTGCCATTGCGCGAAGCCAGGGAAATTTTCGAGCGCGATTATCTGGTGGCGCAGATCAACCGCTTCGGCGGCAACATCTCCCGCACCGCCGCCTTCATCGGCATGGAACGCTCGGCGTTGCACCGCAAGCTGAAATCACTGGGCGTGGGATCGGCGCAGACCTTTAATGCCTGAGGAGCATCGGCCAGGAAAAGTGCGCAGCGAAGCGGAGCGGTTTTCCGCGGCGCCGAAGGCGCCCATCAGAAAAAAGGGCGCATCCGCGCCCGGGCCGTGCGACCATGAATAGCGCCAGATGGAATGGCCGCGCCCCTGCCGGCCGCATCGCCTATGTGAATGGCCGTTACCTGCCGCATGGCCAGGCCGGCGTGCATATCGAGGATCGCGGCCTGCAGCTTGGCGACAGCATCTATGAAGTCACCAATGTGCTGGGGGGCGTGCCGATAGACGAGGAAGCGCATCTGGACCGGATGGAGCGTTCGGTGGGCGAGCTGGGTATTGCCATGCCGATGGGCCGGGCCGCGCTGAAGCTGGTGATGCGCGAAATGATCACCCGCAATCGCATCCACGATGGCTTGCTGTATCTGCAGGTGACGCGCGGTGCGGCGCGGCGTGATCATGTGCCGCCCAAAAATCCGCCGCGTCCCACCCTGATTATGACCATGCGCACCCAGGACATGGCGGCGCTTGCGGCGCGCATGGACAAAGGCATCGCGGTCGCCACCGCACCGGACCAGCGCTGGGCCCGCTGCGATATCAAGACGGTGCAGTTGCTGCCCAACCTGATGGCCAAGCAGGCCGCCAAGGCGAAAGGCGCCTTCGAAGCGTGGCTGGTGGACCGCGACGGCTTTGTCACCGAAGGCGCTTCCACCAACGCCTGGATCGTGGACGAGCAGGGCGAAGTGGTGACACGCGATCTCAGCAACGCCATCCTGCCGGGTGTCACCCGCCGCATTATCCTGGAAGCGGCGGCGGGGGCGGGGCTCAAGGTGGCGCAGCGCAAATTCACCGTGGCGGAGGCGCTAAGGGCCCGCGAAGCCTTCATCTCTTCGGCCACCGGGGCTGCGGTGCCGGTGGTCAGGATCGACGGCCAGGCCATCGGCGACGGCGTGCCAGGTCCCCTGTCACGTCGCATTCATGAGCTGTATGCGCGCAAAGCAGGCATCAAAAGCTAGCTTTTCCCTCATTTTTTCCCTTTCGCAATTGCAGCAATGCTTTATGCTGGAACAGCCGAGAGGTTCCCCGCCCGGCGCAAAAATAGAATGGGAAAACCCATGAGTGAAAAACAACAGAACCTGCAGGACACGTTCCTCAACGCCGTCCGCAAGAGCAAGGCATCCGTCACCATCTTCCTGGTCAATGGCGTCAAGCTTCAAGGCAACATCACCTGGTTCGACAATTTCTGCGTGCTGCTGCGCCGCGATGGCCAGGCCCAATTGGTCTACAAGCACGCAATCTCGACCGTGATGCCGATGGGGCCCATTCAGCTGCAAGAAGAAGCAGCGCACGAGCCTGCCTGATCCCATTGGGCCATACTTCCATTGGGTAACGGCGCGTTTGTCATTCATGTGGAACCCAAGTCGCGGGCGGACAAATACGCCCGCGACGCCGAGGAACGGCTGGCCGAAGCGGTCGGCCTGACAGCGGCCATCGGCATGCGCGTGATCCATGCCGTGATTGCGCCGCTCAGCCGGCCCGTGCCGGCGACCCTGCTGGGGTCTGGCAAGGTGGCGGAGATTGCCATCGCCGCCAAAGCTGAGACGCCGGAAATCATCATCGTCAACGCCCAGCTTTCTCCGGTGCAGCAACGCAACCTGGAAAAGGAATGGGACGCCAAGGTGCTGGACCGCACCGCGCTGATTCTGGAGATTTTTGGCCAGCGCGCCGTCACCAAGGAAGGGCGGCTGCAGGTGGAGCTGGCGCACCTGACCTGGCAGCGTTCCCGGCTGGTCAGAAGCTGGACCCATCTGGAGCGCCAGCGCGGCGGTTTCGGCTTTCTTGGCGGTCCGGGCGAAACCCAGATCGAAAGCGACCGCCGCATGATCGGCGACCGCATCGTCAAAATCAAAAAGGAACTGGAAGGCGTCAAGCGCACCCGCGCCCTGGGCCGCCAGGCGCGGCGGCGGGTGCCGTACCCGGTGATCGCGCTGGTCGGTTACACCAATGCGGGCAAGTCCACCTTGTTCAACCGGCTGACCGATGCCGGCGTGGTAGCCAAGGACCTGCTGTTCGCCACCCTCGACCCCACCATGCGGGGCCTGAAGCTGCCGCATGGCGCGCGCGTGATCCTGTCTGACACGGTGGGCTTCATTGCCGACCTGCCCACTGAGCTGGTGGCCGCCTTCCGCGCCACCCTGGAAGAAGTGCTGGAGGCGGACCTGATCGCCCATGTCCGCGACGCCGCCCATGAGGAGAGCGAAGCCCAGAAAGCGGACGTCCTGAAGGTGCTGGCCGAACTGGGCGTGCCGGAGGACCGGCCCATGATCGAGATCCTGAACAAGATAGATCTGCTGCCGGACGAGGCGCGCGAAGGGCTGCTGGACGGCAACCGGCGGGGCAAAAGCGCGGCGGCAGTTTCGGCCCTGACGGGAGCTGGGCTGGCCGAATTGCTGGCCCGTTTCGAAGCCGACATGACGCATGACAACATTGAGATGCGCTTGAGCCTGGATGCCAATGACGGTGCTGGCTTGGCATGGGTTTATCGCCATGCCGAAGTGGTGGAGCGGCGTGAGGCGGGTGGCAACATCGTCTTGAAACTCAGAATCCGTCCACAGGACGAAGCCCGGATCGAGAAGCAGTTTCCCGGAAAAATTAAGCCCTATCAAAAGGTCGCGGCAGATTACTAATGTGAATTCTTAGGGCAGGGCGCTTTTGTGGACAGCTACAGCCCGCTTTTCTTCGCCTTGAGCCACAGCGCTTCCATCTCGTCCAGAGTGGCAGCGGCGGGGCTTCGGCCTGCCGCCTGAAGTTCGTCCTCGATGAACTTGAAGCGGCGGGTAAATTTGGCATTGGCGGCCCGCAGAGCCGCTTCTGGATCCACTTTCAGGTGCCGGGCGAGGTTGGCCATCACAAACAGCAGGTCGCCGATCTCTTCCTCCCGCTTGTCCTGGTCCAGACCGGCATCCACCACTTCCTGGGCTTCCTCGGCGATCTTCTCGACCACCTTGGCGGCATCGTCCCAGTCGAAGCCTACGGTAGAGGCCCGGCGCTGCAGCTTCTCAGCCCGCAAAAGCGCGGGCAGGGCCAAAGGAACGTCGTCCAGGATGGATGCCCCAACCTTCTCATCGTTTGCCTTCTTTACCCGTTCAGCCGCCTTCAGCGCCTCCCAGGTCAATTTCTGAGCCTCTGCGTCCTTGGCCGCATCGTCGCCGCCAAAGACATGGGGGTGGCGCCGGATCATCTTGTCAGTGACGGCCTGAACCACGTCGCCAAAGTCGAACAGCCCTTGTTCCTCGGCCATGCGGGCATGGAACACGACCTGGAAGAGCAGGTCGCCCAATTCAGCCGGCAAGCCGGCGAAATCCTTGTCCTCGATGCTGGCAGCCACTTCATAGGCTTCTTCCACCGTGTAAGGCGCGATGGTGGCAAAGCTCTGCGCCCGGTCCCAGGGACAGCCATCCGGGCCGCGCAACCGGCGCATGATCTCCAGCAAAACTTCAATGTCGCGCGATGGCTGGAGCGGATTCGTCATGGCCTGATTGGAGAGGGCGCGACTGCCGGGGGCAAGCGGGTAGCCTAGCCAGGCATCCTATATAATTTCGTATAAGTAATATTATGTAAAATTACTGATGACCTTTATGTGCTTCAACCAGAAAAAGACCTGAAAGTTACGCCTGACGTTTGGCCCTGCTCTTTGTGGTCGTGCAGAAACCAACGCGAAAAAAAGAAAGGCCCGCAAACAAGACGGGCCTTTCACAAAAGCAGGAGAGAAAATTCTATCGGGCGGGCGTCATGCCGCTGTTGGCGCTGCCGCTGGGTGTCGCCGGGCTGGTGGCCGGCAGCGGGCCATAGGGATTGTAAGCCACGGTGCCGACGGTCTGGGCCGGGTTGGCGGCGGCATCATAGGTGCTGCCGGGCTGACCGGCATAGGAATCCCAGTTCGGATTGCCGGAGGACTTGGTCACAAAGGAGCCATACGGGAACAAGAGCGGGGTAAAGATGATCAGGCTTGCCGTCAAAACCAGTCCGGATTTCATGGAAGTCTCCGTATGCCGCGAATATGCCCCGTTATGGCATGCCCGCAGGCCCCTTGCCAGCAGGACAGCGCCGGCTGGTTAAGTCCATAACGCCTCATCACCCCGGCGGGGTGTCCGGCGCGGCGCGGGAAACCGAGAAATCCTTGATCCGGTCCGCGGCCGGCTTGAATTTCGGCTCCAGTTCCAGGGTTTTCTTATAGTCCAGATAAGCGGCCTTGTAGTCGCCTGTCAGTTGCTCGGCCACAGCGCGATTGTAATAGCCGACAAAGGGATAGGTCGGCCCCAGTTCGATGCCGTGATTGACGTCGGCCATCGCCTCGGGAAATTTCTTCTCGAAGATGAAAGCCCCTGCCCGGTCAATATAAGCGTCGGCCAGATCCGCCTTGATGGCGATTCCCTGGTTGTAATCATTCATGGCCGCGGTGATCCGGCCCATGGCGATCTCGATTGCGCCGCGATTGACAAAGGTGCCAGCGCGGTCGTGCGGATTGAGCGGCGCATTGGCCAGCGCGGCGTCACAGGTGGCGACAGATTCCTCATTGTTTATGCCCGCCTTGGCCATGGTGTAGCAGTCATGCGCCAGGTCGTTGCCCAGCACGACGATATAGGCATCGGCTGGCAGGCTGAAACCCAGCACGAGGGCGCAGGTCAGGGCGATCAGAGTCAGGGCAGCTTTCATGCTGCCAAGTTTACACCGCTTTCGCGGATTGAGAAAGCGGGGCTTCAAGGCAGCGCAATGGTAATGCCGTCATGGGCCGGCTCGACGCCGGGCGGCAATTCGCGGCACAGAGTTTCATAATCCATGTCCACATGCATGTTGGTGAGGATGGCGCGCCGGGGTTTGACCCGCGCGATCCATTCCAGGGTGCGGCTGAGATGGGCGTGGCTGGGATGTGGCGTCGGCCGCAAGGCATCCACGATCCAGCAATCCAGGTCTTCCAGCGCCGCGAACGCGGCTTCGTCCAGCGCGTTCACATCGGGCGAATAGGCCAGGCCGCCAAAGCGAAACCCCAGCGAGCGGATATTGCCATGCTGCTGCCCGAACGCTTGCACCGGCAAGCCGCCGCCGGGCCCCGCAATCGCGAAGGGCACAAAAGGCTCGGGAATTTCGCGGGCGGTCAGGATGGGCGGGTAATCACTGCCCTTGGGCTGGACGAAGCAATAATCGAATTTCTCCATCACATTCGCCATGGTGCGGCGGTCGGTCCACACATCAATGCGCGCACCCTTGTTGGCGATGACCAGCACGCGCAGATCGTCCATGCCGTGCAACTGGTCGGCATGGGCATGGGTGATGAGGACGCCGTCCAGCCGGCCGATGCGCGCTTCCAAAAGCTGCTGGCGCATATCGGGCGAGGTATCCACCAGCACCCGCGTTTCGCCATCCTGCGTTTTGCGCCGTACCAGCAGCGAACAACGGCTGCGGCGGTTTCTGGCGTTGGCAGGATCGCAGGTGCCCCAATAGCCGCCCTCACCCTCGCCGCCCAGCCGCGGCACGCCGCCGGATGAGCCACAGCCCAAAATCCTGACCTCAAGCATGCGGCGGGGTAACTTTGCAGAAGAGACGCAGGAAATTCGCCGTGGTGGCGGCCGCCAATTCGCTGTCGCTGACGCCTTTCAGGGCCGCCAGCATCTTGGCGGTATGCACCACAAAGGACGGTTCGTTGGTCTTGCCGCGCAGCGGCATGGGCGCCAGGTATGGCGCATCGGTTTCCACCAGCAGCCGGTCCAGCGGCACGCTTTTGATGACGTCGCGCAAAGGCTGCGAATTCTTGAAAGTGGCGATGCCGGAGACAGAAATGCAAAGCCCCAGCGCCAGGGCCGCATCGGCCAGCTTTTGCGTGCCCGTGAAGCAATGGATCAGGCCGGTGAAAACCCCCTTGGCCATTTCGTCTTCCAGGATGGCGATGGTGTCGTCATCAGCGTCGCGGGTGTGCACGATCACGGGCAGGCCGGTCTGCCGCCCCGCCGCGATATGGATGCGGAAATTCTCCTGCTGCGCCGCGCGGGGGGCATGTTCGTAATAATAATCCAGCCCGGTTTCGCCGATCCCCACCACCCTGGCATGGGCGGCCTGCGCCAGCAGCGGCGCGGCATCCGTCAGCAATTCCTTTTCCGCTTCGTGCGGATGCACGCCGACGCTGCACCAAACATCCGGGAAGCGTTCCGCCACGGCCAGCACGGCGGGAAAATTCTTCATTTCGGTACCGATGCTGACGCAGATGCCGACACCGGCGGCCCGCGCCCGTTCCATCAAAGCGCCGATATCGCCAAGTTCCGCATAATTCAGATGGCAATGGCTATCCACCAGCATCACACGGCTCCAGCATGGCGTACGGTGCGGGACAGATCACGCGACGTCGTGAGTAACGTCTGCCGCGGTTCCAGATGCAGTCCGCCGGCACGGGCGAACGCATCCTTCAGCCGGGCCAGCGCCATGATCCAGCGGTCCAGGTGCGGCGCGCCTTGATGGGCGCGCGCCCGAATGCGGGCAGACAAAGCCTCGATCAGGAAATCACCGATCTTTTCCAATCCGTCCTGGATGCGAAACAGCCGGTCGCCCAGCGCCAGCAGCGCCACCAGGTCGGGCTGCGCCGCAGTCTCGATCAGCCGGTCCGCTTCGGCGGCCAGTTCGCGGCCCTCGCCGCCGGCCAGCGCCAACGCCGCGCCGATAGAGCCGCCCGACAGGCGCACCAACGGGCCGCGTTCGCTTTCGCTCATGTCCGGCAGGAATTTTTCCAACGCCTGCATCATGCTCTGGTCGTCCAGTGGACGCAGCACCAGTCTCTGGCAACGGGAACGGATGGTGGGCAATAGCCGCCCCGGCGTGTTGGACAAGAGCAGCAGCATGGCGCGGCTGGGCGGTTCTTCCAGCAATTTCAGCAGCGCATTGGCGGCATTGTCATTCATGTCGTCGGCGGTATCGACGATGGCGACCCGCCAGCCGCCCGCGCCCGACGTCATGCCGAAGAAGCCCGCCAGCTTGCGGATTTCTTCAACACTGAGCACCGTCATCAGCTTGCCGGTCTTTTCGTTGACGCCGCGCTGAAGCAACAAAAGCCCCGGATGCCCACCCGCCGCCATTTGCAGCGCCGCCGGGTCATTGGCCGCCACCGCCAAATCCGCCGCGCCGCTATCCTTGGCGCCATGCGCCAGCAGATAGCGGGCAATGCGGTAAGCCATGGTCGCCTTGCCCACACCGGGCGGTCCCGAAATCAGCCAGCCTTGCGGCGGCTTTCCGCTGCGGATGGCGCGCGCCGCCTTGGCCAGAGCCAGGTCTTGCCCGAGCAATGTCATGGTCGTGCGCGGATGGGGAAATTCCGGCTCCGCCGCTTTGGCTGTTCGCTTGGCCATCATAGTGTCCTTGGGCCGTTTATAGCCCGAAACGGCCAGCGACGGCTGTCCAAATCGCTGCCGCCACCGCATCTTCGTCCTGCATGGCGTCTATCACCACACAGCGGCCCGGATAGCGCCTGGCGATATCGAGAAAGCCCTGCCGCAGCCGGTCATGAAAATCGCGCCCGAAATTTTCAAACCGCGATTCCGCCGGCCCGCGTTTTCCCGCCCGCGCCAGTCCGGCTTCCACATCCAGATCGAGCATCAACGTGAAATCCGGCGAAAAATCATCCAGCACCACGGCGTCAATCCGCCTGATGGTTTCACGCGCCAGCCCCCTGCCTGCGCCCTGATAGGCATAAGTGGAATCAGTGAAGCGATCCGAGATCACCCATTTGTCTGCGAGCAGCGCCGGCCCGATCGTGTGCTTGATGTGATCGGCGCGCGCGGCATAGACCAAAAGCGTTTCCGTCAGTGCGTCCCAGCGGCCCGGCGCGCCATTGACCAGCAAAGCGCGGATTTCCTCTGCGCCAGGCGAGCCGCCCGGTTCGCGTGTGGTGACCACAGTGATGCCCTTTGCGGTCAGGGCGGCGGCAAGGCGCTTGACCTGGGTGGATTTGCCCGCGCCCTCGCCGCCTTCAAGGGTGATGAAATGCCCCGTCATTTCTTGCCGAACATGCCCATCATGCGCTGGAGGATGCTGGCGCCCGCCAAAGGCTGGGCCGCATAAACCGGCACGGTCAGCGGCGGAAATTCCGGCGCGGTAATGGTGACGGTGCCGACCTTCTGGCCCGCTGCGATCGGCGCGGTCAGGCCGGGATCAGCTTTCACCACCGTCTTCATCGCGGCATGTGAATCCACCTGCATCGTCACCGCCAGCGGCTTCTGCACCATCACCGGCACGGTCGGCAGCGCGCCGCCCTGCACGGCCACCTGGCCAACCCCCTGCCCCGCCGTGAACACCGGATAGGAGCGGAATTCGCGGAACGCCATTTCCATCACACGGCTGGCTTCTTCGGCGCGCTTGATGTTGGGAAAATAATCATTGTGATATTGCGGAAAGCGCAGCCCGTTCAGCACCAGGATCAGGCGCTGATTGTCGCGCTTGGCCGAAATGGTGATGCCATAGCCGGCATCATCGGTGTGACCGGTCTTCAGGCCATCGGCCCCCGGCAAGGTGGAAATCACCAGGTCCCGGTTGGGCTGGGTGATGTTGTGCCAAGTGAAGCTCTTCTCGCTGAAGTAATGATAATATTGCGGATAACCGTTGATGAGGTGACGCGACAGCTTGGCGAGATCGAGCGCGCTCATCATCTGGCCCGGCGGATCGGGCAAGCCGTCGGGATTGACGAAATGCGCCTGCGCCAGCCCCAGCTCTCCGGCCCGCTTGTTCATCATGCCGACAAAGCCTTCCACCGTGCCGCCGATGCTTTCGGCCACCACGATGCAGGCGTCATTGCCCGACTGGGTGATGATGCCGCGGATCAAATCTTCCACCGCGATGCGCGATCCCAGCTCGACAAACATTTTCGAGCCCTGGGTGCTCCAGGCGCGCTGCGACACCGGCAACGTGTCGGTGAGTTTCATCCGTCCATCGGCCAGGCGCTGGAACAACAGTTCCAATGTCATCAACTTGGACATGGAGGCGGGCGGCATCGCCACAAAGCCGTCCTTCTGCCACAGCACCTGGCCCGTGCCGGCATCCATCACCAGCGCATGCTCGGCGCTGGTATCCATGGCAGCGAAAGCCGGCTCCTGTTCCGCCAAAAAGAAGGCGGCAAAAGCGAGAATGGCAAGAACAAGTAAAATGCGGCGCATTGAGGCTCCGTTGATGTTTGCGGCGTCGTCGGCGCCTATTGATCGACCACGATCTGGGCGTCGCCGCTGCCGGTACCGCTGATCCGTGACAAAGCGGAATCGGCATCCTGAACCGAGGCAAGCGGACCGGTTCGCACTCTATAGAGGGTCTGGCCGCCGCGTTGAAGCGAAGAGATGTGCAGATCGCCGCCAAGGCTCTTCATCATGCGCTGGGCATTCTCTAGCTTGCTGAAGGCGCCGACCTGAACATAGAGGTGGGTGACACCCGGCACGGGAACCTTGTCCACCTGCCCGGTCGGCATGGCGGCGGCAGGGGGCGGCGGCGCGGCGGGCAATGGCGCGGGCAAAGTGGCCAGCTTGACCGGCGGCGCCACCACGGCGCCCGGCAGAACGCCCAGGGCGGAACTGTCCACTTTGCCGGTGGGCGCGGCAGGCAATGCATTGGCGATCTCGGCGGATGTTTCCGGCGGTGGTGGGCCGCCGCCGCCCAGATCGGCGCGGCTGACATAGGTGACGCGCACCCGCGCCGTGCCGTTCTGCACCACATCCAGCAATTCTGCAGCGCGGCGCGACAGATCAATGATGCGGCCGCGGGCATAGGGGCCACGGTCATTGACCCGCACGATGATGGATTTGCCATTGTCCAGGTTGGTCACCCGCACATTGACCGGCATCGGCAAGGTGCGATGGGCAGCGGTCAGTTGGCCGCCGTCATAGAGTTCGCCATTGGCGGTGTATTTGCCGTAGAAATCCGGCCCATACCATGAAGCAATGCCGGTCTCGTCATAGTCCGGCTGTTCGCGCGGATAATACCAGACATTGTCAATCTGGTACGGATTGCCGACTTTGTAGACCCCGGCATTGGCCGGAACCTGCACGGTATGATCTTCCAGTGGCGGCGGCCCTTGCCGCCGCGCGCCGGCGCAGCCTGCCAGCAAAAGCAGGCCGGCAATGACAAAACCTTTGTGCAAAGGCCCCGATAAAAACATTCACGTCCGAATCACGGTGGCTGAAGCAACGAGGCTAATAGAGGTCCATCCCCCGCGCAAAGCGCCCGGAAAGCCCCGCGTTAAATCCGTGCCATCAAATCCGGGTCAGCCCGTGCGCCGTGGGATCCATCGCAGCATGCGACCAGGCAGCGCGGCTATCCTCAACCAGTTTGGCGGCGGCATCGTCGTAGAAGAAAGGCAGGTAGGCATAGCGCTGCCCCTGCGTCACCTCGGACACGGCATGCAGCAGCGAACAGGAAAATACCACCGCCCCGCCGACCGGCGGCTTGAAGGTTTGCGGCCCGAATTCCGGAAAGCGCAACGTGCCGCCTTCATATTCGCTGTTGAGGTTTATGCTGGTGGCAAAGCGGCGATACCGCGTGGCGCTGGAATTGTTATCGCGGTGCGCCCGGAAGTGCCCCTTCTCCTGCGCCGAATAACGCGAAATGACATGACGCTCGATATGGGTGACCTGGAACTGGAACGCCTTGGCGATTTCCGGCAAGAGCCGCCGCTTTATCATCGCCTTGAACGTATCAATCATTGCCGGGTCGGTGATCGTATGGTCGCGGCGGCGCTTGAAATCGCGATCGATCACCACCGTGCTGCCCTCGGCGGTTGTCTGGCTGACCACGCCCGTTTCGGGACGCTCCTGCGCCTCAAAACCGGCAATCAACTGGCGGCAAAGTTCCGCCGGAAAAACGCGCGGCACGATCAGCACTGGCGCAAAGAGGGGCGGCTCTGCTGCCGCCAGCGCCGGCAGGGCTTCGATATCGGCAATGATGCGCTGCGCATCGCTGCCGTCGGTCATGAGTTCGATATTTGCAGTCACCCGTAATCTCGGATCCAGCACGATCAGACGCGGGCGAAACTGGATGCTGGTGGTGCCTGGAGGCGCCTTGAAGGGGATCACGCCATAGCGCCGCGCTACTTTGCCGTCGCTATCCAGGACAGCCTGGAAGCCGAGCTTGTCGGTCAGCCGCGTAGCATCCTTCTGATCCAGGGTGATGGCGATGACACGGACCTTCTCCCCGTCGAAAATCCGGCCGCGGCTAGCGATAATGTCGAGCACCGCCTTGCCCACCCCCATGGTCGAGGTCAGGAAGAACGCCAGCACGACAAAGCCGCCGCCCAGATTGCTGAGATTAAAATGCCCATCCAAGCCTTGCTGGGAAAATTGCGGAGCGGGATCGCCCGGTTCAAGGCTGGTATATTCGATGCCGGGCGGGAGGGTGTCGGTGGTCATAGCCATCCCCGCCTCTATAAGACAGAGCTCCGTTTTCCGCAAAAAGCCGCCAAGCATTTGCATGACCGCCCACCGTTCGGTATTGCCTGCTGACGGACAGGTGGCCGAGTGGTTTAAGGCAGCGGTCTTGAAAACCGCCGTGGGTGAAAGCTTACCGTGGGTTCGAATCCCACCCTGTCCGCCAAAAGTCAAGCAATACCAAGGGATTTTTACTTCGCCGCACGGGCGTTCCCTCTTCTGTTCCCTCTTTGCTTGATGCCGTCCGACTAAGGTCAGCTGGCTAGGCCCGCTAGAAGAACCCGCAGGGCCTTCAAGGCACCGACTACTTGGCTTCCTAGCTAGATCGTAAGTGCTCCCTACGGTCCCCAAAAACGCCCTAAGCCAGACCCACCCACCGGGTACCCCCTAATCTGAGGATGGTACCTATGGTCACCCGTACTCACTAATCTGCTCAACTGACGTTGATCGATGAGTTCACCCGGGAATGCCTGGCGATCCGGGTCGCCAGGCGGATTAACAGCCTGGGAGTTCTAGAGTCCATGGCTGACGCCATGCTTGTGCGCGGCATTCCGGAGTATATCCG